>JABAOH010127839.1_pt1 | contig 34355 bp, 22 predicted proteins | sample 7062181 | NCBI WGS metagenome assembly JABAOH01 (sample SAMN14538630, study PRJNA623070) | marine sediment metagenome | biome: marine biome [ENVO:00000428]; feature: marine pelagic biome [ENVO:01000023]; material: deep marine sediment [ENVO:00002113]; isolation source: pool of 5 deep marine... | reverse complement strand
CGCGTCAAGCTGCTGCGGATGCCAACGGTGATAATTTCCTCGATGGCTTCGTCTTCTTGCGCTAGAGACGCAGAGGGCGCCGCGAAAGCCGTACCCACCGCAACAGCAACAGCAACAGCGAGTGGTTTCCTGGTGAATGAAGAATCTTGCATGCCTGAAGTCCCCCGGGCTTTTGAATACAAATATCTGCCGCGGTCTTGCGGAGCGATAGCTCCACATCCCGCATGTTTTTGTCAGTGCTTCAGAACCCCCACGGCCCTGTTATTTTTTTTGACAACGCTGTCAGATTTGTACTTATAATAGACGGTGACAGCGCTGTCAACAAGAATTGCAAATCTGTTACATAAACCACTTCAGCAGGGCTGTCGTCAGATGTGGGGGTGAAATTTGAAGGCCGTGAGCGCCGATCCGACCAGGATTCGTGCTGCGTGGCAGGGTCGGATATCGGGCTGCATTCTCGGCAAACCGGTGGAAGTCCTGTCATTTCAGCAGGGTCTCGGCGGATTGACCATCTATCTCGAGGACGCCGGCGCGCTGCCGCTGCGCGACTATGTGCCGCTCCAGGAAGGCTCGATTGTCGATCGGCTCGGGCGCGCCTGTTGTCGCGACCACATTTTGCGCGCCGAGCCCGATGACGACATCAACTATACGGTCCTGGCCCTCACCCTGCTCGAGGAATGCGGCGCCTGTTTTGACGTCACCGACGTCGCCCGCGCATGGCTACGACTGCTGCCCGCGGGGGCCACCTGGACCGCCGAGCGCGCCGCCTATGCGACGCTGCTCGCCAATATGGACGACGAGTTCGTCAATGGCGAAGAACCGGGCTTCGACATCACCATCTGCTCGGAGAACCCGTACAACGACTGGATAGGAGCCCAGATACGGGCGGATCTCTATGGCTGGGTGTGCCCCGGGCGCCCCGCGCTCGCCGCCGAACTGGCGGCGCGCGACGCGTCGCTCTCCCATCGCGGCGAAGGCGTGTACGGGGCGATGTTTGTCGCCGCACTCGGCGCAGCCATCCCGGCCTGCCCTACCCTGGACGCCGCGGTCGACGCCGCTCTCGAGCAAATCCCGGCAGGCAGCCGGGCCGCGGCGGCCGTCACCTTCGGCCGTGGAGTCGTCGGCCGCGAAGAGGCGGTCGAACGGCTGCACCAGGAATATGCCGACCTGCCGCCCGTACACACGTTGAATAACCTGGCGTTGGTCGTGTGGGCGCTGTTGTCCGCCGACGGCGATTTCAGCGCGGCCGTTGGCGATGCCGTTGCAGCCGGGTGGGATACGGATTGCAACGGCGCGACTGTTGGCGGCCTGTTCGGCCTGACCGGGCAACTCATTCCCGAGCACTGGACGGCGCCCTGGAATGAGCGTGTCGGTGTGAGCCTGGCGGGCCAGTCCGAACTGCCGCTGGGCCGACTCGTTACTCGCACGATGGCCGTGGCCGAAAGTTTGGGGGCGGGCCGTGTTTAGTCGTGCAACGCTTCTTGTGCTGAGCATGGCAGCCGGCGCTGTCGGCGCCGCGCCGCATCTTGATGGCAGAAGCCTTTACGAGGCGCCGTTCGCCGCTGCGGCGCCGGTAACGGACGGAATCGCCGACGACCCCGCCTGGGGCAAGGCCCAATGGCGCGACATCAACTATCGCTGGCTTGGTCCCGAATATGCCGACACGGATTTCAGCGGCAGGTTCAAGGTCGTCTGGACCGAAGACAGGCTTCACATTGTTGTGGAGATCGTCGACGACATCCTGTTCGATTCTCACCGCGACCCGTTGGTGCAGTACTGGGACGACGACTGCCTCGAAATATTCCTCGACGAAGACTATTCAGGCGGCAACCACCAGCATAATCACAACGCGTTCGCCTACCACATGTCACTCGACAACCGGGCCATTGACATCGGCACCAATGGCGAGGCGCAAGATTATTCTCACCATGTCGAGAGCCGATGGCGACAGCATGGAGAAATGATCGTCTGGGAACTGGCCATCGATATTTATGACAGCAATTACGTTGACGGGTCGCCCGACAATGTGCCCGTCAAATTGCAGTTGGGCAAGGTGATGGGACTCATGATTGCCTACTGTGACAACGACGGAAGTGAGCTGCGAGAGAACTTTGTCGGATCCGAGTCTGTGCCGAGCGGCCCGAAAGACCGCGGTTGGATAGATGCGGGGCTTTTTGGGGCCCTTGAACTCGTGGAGTCAGATTAACGTGTTGAAAATAAGAGAAGAAGAAACTGTCGCGGGCCCGGATGCCGTGTCCGGCGAGTTCGTTACATTCGGCAAAGAGCGATACTACGTAATCCATAACGTGGACAAAATGCCACCGTTTTTCATTAGTGTGGTGTCGAGTTCGGATCACTGGCTGTTCGTGTCATCGACCGGCGGGCTGACGGCTGGCCGCATCTCTCCCGAACAGGCCCTGTTCCCGTACATCACGGTCGACAAGATTCATGACAGCTGGCCACACACGGGCTGCAAGACGCTGCTCCGGGTCGAAACCGGCGGCGGGCATGCCGTATGGGAACCGTTCGACACTGCGCGCACAGGTGATTATTCGATACGCCGTAATCTCTACAAGAACGTACTCGGCAACAAGCTGCGGTTCGAAGAGATCAATCACTCACTGGGACTCGCATTTCGCTATACCTGGGTCACGAGCGATCGTTTCGGCTTCGTCAGGCATTGTGAAATCGAAAATCTGAATAGCGAATCGCAGAATGTAGCTGTTCTGGATGGTTTGCAAAACCTGCTGCCGGCCGCAACGCCCAGACACTCTCAAGCTGAAGCCAGCAACCTGGTCAACGCTTACAAGTGGAGCGAACTGGATGCAGAGACAGGGCTGGGGATGTACGCCCTCTATTCCAGTATTTCGGACCGGGCCGAACCCGTCGAGTCACTGCGCGCCAACACGGTGTTTGCCCTCGGGCTGCCTGGATGCAAGACGTTGTTGTCTTCCGGCCAGCTGGAAGCATTTCGCAGCGGTGGCAGCGTAGAGCAAGAGCCGCTGGTTCGGGGAACGCGTTGCGCGTATCTCGTCAACGCAGAGCTGGAGCTCGGGGCGCTGGAATTGCAGCGTTGGCAGATTGTCGCCGACATCGAAAAGACGCAGGCAGACGTGGCGAGCTTGAGGGACGAATTGAAGGACCCGGACGCCGTCGCGGCCGAAATCTCGACCTCGATCGACCAGGGTTCGGATGAGCTGGCGCGGATCATCGGCACGGCGGACGGGTTCCAGTGCGCAGCCGAGGAAAACGTTACCGCGCATCACTACGCAAACGTGCTGTTCAACGTAATGCGTGGAGGGGTCTTCGCCGATCACTACAGAATTCACCGCAAAGATCTGGTCAGTTCAATTCGCCATTTCAGTCGCCCGGTATTCGAGCGGCACCGGGAATTGCTTGCCGGGCTTCCCGAGTCGATGCAGCTTTCGGAGCTCCTGGAAACGGCCTGGCAACAGGACGACCGTCAGCTGGCCCGGCTTTGCTACGAGTACCTGCCCATCACTTTTGGACGGCGTCATGGTGACCCCAGCCGACCGTGGAATCATTTCGCGATCAATTTGAAAGATGAAGACGGGCAGCCGCTGCTTTCTTATCAGGGCAACTGGAGAGACATCTTCCAGAACTGGGAAGCACTGGCACTGAGCTATCCGGAATTTATCGAGAACATCATCGCGAAGTTCGTCAATGCTTCGACCATGGATGGCTATAACCCGTATCGGATCACCAAAGAGGGCATTGACTGGGAGATTGAAGACCCGGAAGACCCCTGGAGTTACATCGGTTACTGGGGCGACCACCAGATCATCTACCTTCTTAAATTGCTGGAACTGTCGCGACACTTCCATCCGGATCGTCTTGCGCGGTTGCTGCGCGAACCGATTTTCAGCTATGCCAACGTGCCTTACCGCATAAAGAGTTTTGAAGAACTCCTCGCGAACCCCAAAGACACGGTCGTTTACGACACGGAACTCGCAAAGCGCATTGAAGATCGCGTCGAGGCTATCGGCGCCGACGGCAAACTCGTCCTCGATTCGAACGGCGACGTCTACCAGGTCAACCTGCTGGACAAACTGCTGATCCCGTTGCTCGCCAAGCTCGGCAATCTCGTGGTCGATGGCGGCATCTGGCTGAATACTCAACGCCCCGAATGGAATGATGCGAACAACGCGCTGGTTGGCCAGGGTCTTTCGATGGTGACGCTCTACTACATGCGTCGCTACATATGTTTCATGCAGGATCTCCTCGATAAGGAAACACAGCCGGTGGAGTTATCCATCGAAGTTACTATCTGGCTGACGGAAACAGCGACGGTGCTGCGAAAGATTTGTTCGGCGCTGGGTGGCCGACGAATCGACGCCGAGCAGCGCCACGATTTCCTGCGCCAGCTGGGGATGGCCGCCAACAGATACCGGCAGACTGTTTACAGGCAGGAGTCGTTCTCGGGCAAGGCGCAGCTACCTGTAGCGAAGCTGCAGTCGATGCTCGACGATGCGCTGGCCGTCATCGATCATACGATAGCCAGCAACAAGCGTGACGATGGCTTGTATCACGCTTACAACTTGCTCGATGTGGGTGAAAATCGTGTTGACGTCGACTCGCTCTACCTGATGCTGGAGGGACAGGTCGCCGCCGTCAGCAGCGGCGCCCTCGACGCAGCTGAGGTCGCGGCAATACTCGAATCATTGTTCCAGAGCGACGTCTACAGAGAGGACCAGCACTCATTCATGCTATATCCGGACCGGCAACTTCCCGGCTTCCTGGAAAAGAACCGTATTCCGCAGCCGGACGCGAACGAGATTCCCTTACTGCAGCAGATGCTCGATGCTGGCGATACGCGCCTGGTCCTGCGCGACTCGGACCGGGTTCTGCGCTTCAATGCCGACATCGTAAACGCGCGAGCGCTCGAAGCCAGGCTCGATGAAATCGTGGGGGACTACGGGGACAAGCTGCAGAAATCACGGCAGTCATTGCTGGAACTGCATGAAAAAGTGTTTCACCACAATAAGTTCACGGGCCGATCCGGAACCATGTTCGGATTCGAAGGTTTGGGATCCATTTACTGGCACATGGTAGCCAAGCTCATGCTGGCCGCTGAGGAGGTTTTCTTCGAGGCTGGCGACGATGGAGTGGACGAGACTACGCGCAGGTCCATCGGTCACCTTTATTATCGCATCCGCGACGGTATCGGCTTCAACAAATCTCCGCTCGAATATGGCGCGTTTCCGACCGACCCTTACTCCCACACGCCTGCGCATGCGGGCGCGCGGCAGCCCGGTATGACCGGGCAGGTCAAGGAAGAAGTGCTATGCCGGTTTGCGGAGTTGGGCGTGCGTGTGACTGACGGCCTCGTCAGTTTCGATCCGAGTCTGTTGCGAAGACGAGAATTCGCTACCGCGAGCGGATTATTCGAATACCTGGACATTGGCGGAGACTGGAAAGAAATAACGGTTCCTGAGGCCGCACTGGCGTTTACCTGGTGCCAGGTGCCGATCCTTTACACGCTTGTCGATAGTGGACGACCGGGTGTCGTAATACATCGCAGCGACGGCAGCACGCAAAGTAGCGACGGTCTGCAGCTATCCATCGCCGATAGCGCTGCGCTGATGCAGCGCAACGGGGAGATACGCCAACTGACCGTGTCCTTTGCCCCGACCCTGTTGTTGACGGACTGACATGTCAATTACCGACAGCGCTGTCATAAATCAAAAAAATTTTTTATACTTCTGTCGCTTGAGACCCCCAGAGACTGCGCAGGTATGCCAAAAGCCACGATTGACGACGTCGCCAATTTAGCCGGAGTATCCATCAAGACCGTCTCGCGCGTCGTCAATCGCGAGCCGAACGTGCGCGAGCAGACGCGCGAAAAAGTCGAGAATGCAATCGCGCAACTCAACTATCGGCCAAACAAGGCGGCGCGAAACCTCGCCAGCCATCATTCGCACCTGATCGTTCTGATTTATGACGACCCGAGCGCCTATGAAATCCCGAGTGCCGGCTTCATCATCCGCATGCAGGAAGGCGCGCTGCGCGCTTGTCGCAAGGCGAATTACGAGCTGCTGATTCATCCCTGTCGCTATCGCAACAAGAATGTCGCCGTGGAACTCAAGGCGCTGATCGAACAGATCCGGCCGGACGGCATCGTACTGGCCGCTCCCTTGTCGAACGTGCCGAGGGTCGTCCGGGCGATCGAAGAAACCGGCACGCCCCTGATCCGCGTTTCCCCCGGCAAGACCGACGGCGATCCACTATACGTTTCCACCAACGATCGTGAAGTCAGCTGCGAGATGACGCGCTACCTGGCGTCCCTGGGCCACAAGCGCATCGCATTCATCAAGGGTCACCCAGGCCACAAAGCGGTCGGCAACCGCTTCCGGGGATACCTGGATGGGCTCGAGCAGAGCGGCCTCGCAGCAAGCGACGAACTCATCGCTGCAGGAGACAATTCCATACGCTCGGGCGAAGCGGCGGCGCTGGAACTGCTCGAAAGACGCGACCCGCCGACGGCGATCTTCGCGGCCAACGACGACATGGCGGCCGGCGTGATGCGCGTGGCCGATCGCCTCGGCATCAAGGTGCCCGACGAGCTCTCGGTGGCCGGCTGCGACGACATTGCATTGGCACAGCAGATTTACCCGGCCCTGACGACAATCAACCAGCCACTCTCGCAGATGACCGAGGCGGCGGTCCTGATGCTGACCGATTCGCAGCGCAAAAAGAAAAAACCGGACAGTCCGACCATCGTGCCCGGCACGCTCAAGCTCAGGGAATCGACAACAGCCTTCGCGAACTGAAGGCTGCCCAACTATCAGGGCTCGCCGCTGTAGACCCTGACGTAATCGACCTCCATCGTCACCGGGAATACGGTCGATGCGTCCGGCGCACCTGGCCAGTTACCGCCGACAGCAACGTTGAGGAGGATGTAGAAATGCTGGTCGAACGGCGCCGGGAAGGCCGCTCCGGCTGACGACCAGGAGTTCTTCATCGAATAAAGCTGGCCGTCGACATACCAGCGAATTTCGGTCGGATCCCATTCGAGCGCGTACACGTGGAAGTCGGCCGCTGCGTCCGTCGGCACGAGATACGATCCGCCCGATTGAAGATGATTTGGCCACTCGCCGCCAAAATGAATCGTGCCGTGGACCGTGTTGTTGCCGGCCACGCCGAGATTGACTGCCTCGACGATGTCGATCTCGCCCGATGCCGCCCAGCCACCGTATACATTGTCCTGCGGCAGCATCCAGAACGCGGGCCAGATACCCTGGCCGGCCGGCAGACGGATACGTGCCTCGATCCGGCCGTAGCGCAATGCAAAACGGTCGCGCGTGTTGATGCGTGCTGACGTGTAATTCTTGCCGTTGGACGCCTCGTTGCGTGCCGTGATCACGAGGTTGCCGTTTTCGAGCTGTGCGCTGTCCGGCAGGTACCATTGCAATTCGTTGTTGCCCCAGCCCGGGATGCCGTACTGGGAACCATCGCCCTCCTCGAAGAACCAGGTCTCGGGGTCGAGCTGCGCGGCACCGAACTCGTCACTCCATACGAGCGTCAGCGTGTCGCCGGGCGATACCGCAAAGTTATCGGCGGTGACCAACGTCGGGTTGTCGATATTGACGTTGGATCCCGTCGGTGGTGGCGGGGGCGGCGGCGGGTTTGGTGGCGGATTATTGCCGCCGCCTCCACCGCCTCCACCACCGCAGGCGGCCAATCCCAGGGAAACCAGGATCGATACCAGGAGTTGCTTGCTCGTATTCACTGCTTACCTCGCCATAACCTGCTTGGGCGTTCGATCGACGAAAAACAGGCCCCAGTGCTTCTCGGCACCCAGCGGGTTGTGTGTATCGCCCTTCCAGGGCTCGTCGAACGCCTCGAAAAAGAATACCGTCGTGTTTGTCTCCGCGGACCAGGCCGACATCTGCTCGAAGTATTCGGCCTGGTGCGGCTGGTTGGCGCGCTCGCCGAACTCGTTTGCCGAGGTTGCCCAGCCTGCCTCGAGAATCGCGATCGGCTTATGCGGCAGCGCCGTCCGAACGCGCCGGATATTGTCGATCGTGTAGTCGAGCGCCTCGTCGATCGACTTGTTCTCCCAGACCGGGTAGGTGTGCACACCGATGAAATCGACTTCGGCTGCCAGCGGCGCGCCGTCGCGTATCCACCATTCGTAGTTGTCGGCCACCGTGACGGGCTGCTCGACTGCCGCTTTGACGACGCGGACCTGCTCGATGACCCGGTCCAGCGACACCATGTGATCGTTCCAGTCGACGAGGGCCTCGTTGCCGACATTGACCGCAATAACGATGTCGTCGAATTCGTTGGCGAGTTCGATACCGGTCTGCACCTGCAGATCGTTGAGCGACCTGTTGGCCAGCAGTTCGTCATCGGGGATAGGTTCGTTCAGCCAGGGACAGCCTTCATGATTGCTGATCTCCGCGCGCAGCCAGATGCCGAGCAGGACCTTGACCGGCAGCTCGTGTTCGCGGATCAGTTCCAGCGTCGTGCGCGTGTTTTCCTCGGTGTCGTACATTCTGATCAGCTTCAGATCATGTGCGACGAGGATCTCGAGGTCTTCGAGGACCTCCGCGCGGCTCGGGTTGGCCGCACCGTATCCGCGGTCCGGGTGCTGCCCCTCGCGAAATCCCGAGTAGGCGACGGCCATGGTCTCGCCCGCAATAAGCGCGTCCGCGGCCTGCACCAGGTCCGGCTCGACGAGAAACGGGATATTGGCGTGGGCGGCATGCCCCCGACCATCGTAGGCGTAGACGAACAGCCGGTACTCGCCCGCCGCTGGCGCGCGCAGCTGTATCGTGGCCCCGTCAGTGGCTGAAAGCTGTCCTTCGATATTGGCGATCGCCGCCTCGAAGTCGCCGCCGCTCGCGGTCGACCTGCTCTCGGGCTTGAGCTCCCAGCGATACGTCACTTCGTCGCCGTCCGGATCGGCGATGTCGACTGTTGCGTCGTAGGTTTNNNNGACCGGACTCGAGGCGCACGGTTGGCCGGTTCGCCGCCGGTCCAGAAGCGCTCCATGACGTTGACCACCTCGGTCGCGTCGCCCGCCTTTGTGAACATGCCGAACCAGGTGGGTGTGCGCTCCTGCTTCTGCCCCCACAAGAAGACGTAGTCGCCAATCAGCCCAAGCGGCTTGAGGGGCTCGAGAATTTCCCGGTACGCGCGCTCGAATATGCCCGCCTTTTCGCTGCTGTTCATTTCCGTGGGGATACCCCACGAAGTGTGTTCCATTTCCCAGTAACCGATGGTGCCCCACTCGGTCACCATGAAGGGTTGATCGATCTCGTTCTCCTGCAGGAATTGTGGCAATCCGAACAGGCTGCCGTAGACCTGGAAGCTCAGGAAGTCGAGCTCCGGGGCGCGGGAAGCAATTTCCGCAATGACGTCCAAATGCCGTCCCGACATCGTCGACGTCGCCGGATGATTCGGGTCGAGCTCGTGAATCATTGCCGCAACGTCGTTGACGGCGTCGTACACGGCAGGATTGCTGTAGCTGTGATTGAGTTCGTTGCCGATGAACCACGCCAACAGCGCCGGATGGTCACGATACTTGAGCACCTCGTCACGCATCAATTCGAGCTGCGCGGCCACGGCGCCGGGATCGTCGTAGTCGAAACCGTGACGCTCGGCCTTCATCGGCAGGCCGAGCGCGACAGTGACGCCATGCTCGTGTGCGGCGTCGAGCAGCGCCATCGTGTCCTGCTTGTCATCGAGCGTGGACCAGGTGCGAATTGAATTGCCGCCGTGGCGCACGAACCGGGCGATGTCGTCGCGCCCCATGCCCGCGCCGCGAATCTCGTACGGCTCGCCGCCGCGCAGGAGCTGGTAGCCGGTCTCCGTGCGAATGATTTCAACCTTGATCGGTGACATGGCTTCCCTGGTGCCTGGCGAACAGGACGCGACGACGAGCGCCATCACGGCGACAGTAAGGGCGACTTTCATTCAGTCGCCTGCTTGGTTATCGACGATCCGGAAGCTGGCCTGCAAGTCAGCCTCTGAGCTGCCGCCAATCCACGCATGAAACTCGCCCGGCTCCGCCGCCAGTTTCATGTCGCGGCCGTAAAACGCGAGGTCGTGGGTGTGCAACTCGAAACGCACATTGACGGTCTGGCCGGGCTCCAGGTGAATGCGCCGGAATCGTTTCAGCTCCCTGACCGGGCGAGTAGTGCTGCCGGCAAGATCTCTGACATAGAGCTGCGCGACTTCCTCCGCGGCTACATCACCAGCATTGGTCAGGTCAGCGCTGATGATTATCGTGTCGCCGATGCTGATCTCACTCGCGCTCAGGGCGATGTTGTCGTAGCGAAACTCCGCGTAAGACAGGCCGTGACCGAAAGCGAACAACGGCTTATATCCGGCATCGAGGTGATAGGACACGTTGCCGACCGAAGTCTGCTTCGCACCCACCGGGATATCGTCGATCAGCATGGCCTTCTCGGGCGTTGCGGGTTTACCGGTGTTCCTTTGAGCGTAATAGATCGGTACCTGGCCCACCATACGTGGAAACGTCGCGGGCAGCTTGCCGGACGGCGACTCGATGCCGAACAGCAGGTCGGCGATGGCCGGCCCGCCCATCGTACCCGGGTGCCAGGCAAACAGGATTGCATCGACCTCGTCGACGATGTCGGTGAGCGTCAGCGGCCGGCCGGCGAGGATGACCGCGACCACCGGCTTACCGGTCGCACGAATGCGACGAACGAGCTCCGCCTGGTCGCCCGGCAGGCTGATATCGGCGCGCGAGTGCGCCTCGCCCGACAGTATCGACTCCTCGCCGAGGAACAGGATCGCGGCATCGGAGGCGCCCGCCGCCTCGGCGGCCTCGTCGAACGCGGGCCCGGCCTTGCTGCGAGAATTTTCCATGGCCTTGACATAGCGCACGGCCGCGCCGTCGCCGAGCAGCTTCCTGATGGCCTCGAGCGGCGTCACGCTGAGTCCCGGGTCGCCATCGAAAATCCAGGTGCCGAGCTGCTCGTAGGAATCGTCGGCCAATGGGCCGATCACGGCGACCGACGCCAGTTCTTCTGAAATAAGCGGCAGAACGCTGTTTTCATTCTGCAACATCACGACGCTTTGCAGGGCTGCCCGCTTCGCGGTTGCCAGTGCTTGTTCGCTGCCGATCGGGGGCAACGCGTCGGGGTCGGTGTACGGATTTTCAAACAGGCCGAGTTCGTATTTCAGGCGCAGGACGTTGCCGGCCGCCGCGTCGATCCTTGCAATGTCGATCTCGCCGTCATTCAGCAGCGGCTCGAGGTGGTTAATATAGGTGTCGCCCGCCATTTCCACGTCGACGCCCGCCGTTACGGCCAGATAAGCGGACTCACGGTCATCTTCGGACAGGCCGTGTATCCACAGCTGGCGTATCGAGTCCCAGTCACTGACGACAATTCCCTCGTATCCCCATTCATCACGTAATACCTGGCGCAGCAGGAATTCATTGCCGGTAGCAGGCACGCCATTAACGTCGCTGAAAGATGTCATGAACGCGGCAACACCGGCGTCGGCAGCTGCCTTGAACGGCGGCAGGTGAACATTGCGGAGCTCGCGCTCGGGTATGTAGGTCGCGGCGTAGTCACGCCCGGCCTCGGCAGCCCCGTAGCCCGCGAAATGCTTGGCACAGGCCGCGATCGTGCCGACAGCCGCCAGGTCGTCGCCCTGGAATCCTTCGACGGTCGCAGCACCCATGACGCTGGTCAGGTAAGGATCTTCGCCAAAACTTTCGGCGATGCGACCCCAGCGCGGATCGCGGGATATGTCGATCATCGGAGCAAAAGTCCAGTTGACGCCCGTGCGCGCCGCCTCGAGCGCCGCGACGCGCGCGCCGTCGCGGGCAATATCCGGATTGAAGCTCGCCGCCTGGCCGATCGGCAGCGGCACGACGGTCGCAAAACCGTGGATGACGTCGCGTGCGACCAGCAGCGGGATGCCAAGCCGGCTTTCTTCGACAGCGATGCGCTGCAGCTCGTTGACAGTATCTGCATCGGCAAGATTGAGGACGGATCCGAGCCGGCCGGATCGCAACCGTTCGCCCAGGTAATCGGCGGGATTGCCGTGGCTCGCATCCAATTGGGTCATCTGGCCGATCTTCTCGGCGAGCGTCATTTCCGCGAGTAGCGCCGTGACGCGTTGCTCGATATCACCCGTCGCGTGTTGTGTATCTGCTGTCGTGACACTCATCGTAATCATCCACCACAGGCTGCAGACTGCAGCCAGTCTCGTCGTTTTCATCAACTGAGAAATCGTCGTTCCCCCTCACTGCGGCACCGAGCCACTGGGGGGTCGGCGATCGGCGCGTGTCAGCTTCCTCGACAGTTTGACAGCGCTGTCAGCATGATACACGATGGCGCGCCATGACACACTACGCGACCGCTCCCGAAGATCGAATACCGAACCACCACAAACTCATCTATGGGCTTGGCGCTTTCGTCAATAACCTGCTGGCCGCCGCGATTGGCGGCATGATTATCGTCCTCAATCTCGGCCTCGGCATGAATCCGGCCCTGGTCGGCTTGCTTGGCGCCCTGCCTCGCCTGACCGACGCGATCACCGACCCGTTGATGGGCTTTATCTCCGACAATACGCGGTCACGCTGGGGCCGGCGCCGACCCTATATTCTCATCGGTGCAATCACTGTAGGCATCATCTACGCGCTGCTCTGGCAGTTGCCGGCCGACAAAAGCGAGTCATTCTATTTCTGGTACTTCCTTGGCGGATCGTTAATTTTTTATCTCGCGTACACCATTTTCGCGACGCCGTGGGTCGCACTCGGCTATGAACTGACACCGGACTACCACGAACGCACTCGCCTCATGGGCGTGTCGAATTTCGTCGGCCAGGTTCCCTACATGATCGCCCCGTATTTTCTCGCGATCATGTACAACGAGCAGTGGTTTGCCAGCGAAGTCGAAGGCGCCGCCGGACTCGCCGTTATCATCGGCGGCTTTGTCATTGTCGTCGGAATAATGCCGGCCATATTCCTGCGCGAGCGTTACCAGGACATTGCCGAAGCGGAAAGCAAGGAGAAGGAACTCTCGCCTATCGGGGCAGGCGGCGTTGTTGCCCACAACGTGACGAACTTCCTGCGCGGTTTTGTGATAACACTCAAATTCAAGCCGTTTCTCAAGCTCTGCGCTGCCACTTTTCTGGTATTCAACGGCTTCATTCTCATCGCAGCCTTCCAGTCTTACGTCATCATTTACTACGTATTTGGCGGCGACAAGGACGCCGGCGCGACATTTGTCGGGCACTCGGGGCTCGTGGGCGCAGTATCGACTCTGTTCGTGATCATGCTGGTTACCTGGATGGCGACCCGGATCGGCAAGCGCAGGGCCTTTTTTGTCGCCATCGGCATATCGATCGTCGGCTATGCTCTCAAATGGTTCTGCTACACGCCCGAGAATCCGTGGCTCGTCCTGATCCCGGCGCCTCTAATGGCATTCGGGCTAGGCGGCCTCTTCACCCTGATGGGATCGATGATTGCCGATGTCGTCGATGCCGATGAACTGCAAACACACGAGCGTCGGGAAGGTATGTACGGTTCGATTTTCTGGTGGGTGGTGAAACTCGGGATGGCGGTTGCGATTGCGGGCGGCGGCTTCCTTCTGAACGCTACCGGATTTGACGTAGCCCTCGAAGGCAACCAGGCAGATCGAACGATCGTGTGGATGCGACTGTTCGACGCATTTATTCCCGCTGCCGCATCGGCCATTGCCATATGGGCGATCGCGTCCTACTCGATTACCGAAGACAAAGCGCACGAAATAAGACAACAACTGGAGGCGCGACGTGGCAACTGAAACCGAAGCCCTGCGATTCCGCGAGAAACTCGGCTATGGCCTCGGCGACACGGCGTCGAATTTCTTCTTCGTAACCTTCAACATGTTCCTGCTGTATTACTACACGGACGTATTCGGGCTGCTGCCGGCCGCGGTCGGGACGATGTTCCTGGTCACAAAAATCGTCGACGCCGTCAGCGACCCGCTCATGGGCATCATTGCGGATCGCACGAACTCCCGCTGGGGCAAGTACCGTCCGTATATTTTATGGGGCGCCGTGCCCTATGGGCTCTGCGGTTACCTGATGTTCGCCAACCCGGACCTGTCCTACACGGGCAAGCTGATCTACGCCTACATCACCTACTCGTTGATGATGCTGGCCTACACGGCGATCAATGTGCCCTACTCGGCATTGCTCGGCGTTATCTCGCCGGCCACGCTCGAACGCACGAAGGCCGCCAGCTATCGCTTCTTCGGCGCCTTCCTGGCCGGCTGGCTCATAGCGACCTTTGTCACGCCACTGAAGAACATCCTCGGCGGCGGCGACGATGCCCTCGGCTTCCAGCTCACGATGACGATCTTTGCAATCGCCTCGGTACTGCTGTTCTGGATTACGTTTGCGACGACTCGCGAACGCGTCAGCCCGCCGCAGGCGGACACTCACCTTAAACAGGACCTCAGGGCCGTAATGCAAAACGGGCCGTGGATCGCGCTGATTTTTGCCGGCGTCTTCACGCTGACCAATATTGCCGTGCGCCAGGGTGCCCAGATTTACTACCTCAAGTACTTCGTCGGCGACGACGGCACACCGCTATTCCTTATCTTCGACAAGACGGCCGTGTTCCTTTCGCTCGGCACGCTGGCCATGCTGGTCGGCGTGACTTTTACGAAGATGCTGAGTCAGCGCTTCGACAAGCGTCACCTGATGATCACGCTTTCGCTACTGAATGCGCTGTCAATTGCAGTCTTCTTGTTCATCCCGGCCGACCAGTACTGGCTCATGGTCGCTGTCAATGTAACGGGCATGCTGATCGCCGGACCAACTCCGGCGCTGGTCTGGTCGATGTACGCCGACTGCGCCGACTACGGCGAATGGAAGACGGGACGGCGGACCACCGCCCTGATCTTTTCGACGGTGCAGTTCTCCCACAAGTTCGGCCTGGCCGTCGGCGCCGGGCTCGCGGGCATCATGCTGTCCTGGTTCGGCTTCGTAGCGAACGAAGTGCAGACCGACGCGTCCCTGTTCGGCATTCGATTCATGTTCAGCGTGGTGCCGGCCGCGTTCGCGCTCATGGGCGTCGTCGCGATCTACTTCTACCGCATCGACTCGAAGCTGGAGGCCAGGGTCGAGCGGGAGCTGCTTGCGCGGCGAAGCAACGAGAATCCATGACAAACTCCGTGTCGGTCAACGTGCTGCCGCCCGGCAGGCGAGCGGGCGTCTGCCTGCATATTACGTCCCTGCCCGGGCCGTACGGCATCGGTGAGCTGGGCCAGCGTGCGCGTGATTTTATCGACGCGATGAAGGAAATGGGCCTGGCCGTCTGGCAATTCCTGCCGACCGGCCCGACGGCCTATGGCGACTCGCCCTATCAGCCGCTGTCGACGTTCGCCGGTAACGAACTGCTGATCGATATCGACGAACTCATCGACAAGGGCCTGCTCAAACATGAAGAAGTGCAGGACCTCGAGGCGCTGCCAACAGACTACGTCGACTACGGCGCATTGATCCCGGTCAAGAGCAGACTGTTGCAACTTGCAGCCGGGCGTTTCGAGGAAAGGTCTACAGCCGAGCTTCGCGAGGCCCGCGACAGTTTCGTCGAAGACAACGACAGCCTGTGGCTGCACGATTACGCGCTCTACCGAGTTCTGAAGACCCGACATGGTGAAGGACCCTGGCCGGAGTGGGCCCCGCGATACGTACATCGCGAGTACGAGGCCTTACGCGAACTCGAAGTCGCGGCCGATACACAGATTGCCGATATCAAGGTGATCCAGTTCCTGTTTTTCGATCAGTGGGCCCGGCTCCACAGATATGCCAACGACAACGGCATCTATCTTTTCGGCGACATGCCGATTTATATCGCGCTCGACAGCGCCGACGCCTGGGCGCATCCGGAGATCTTGCGGATCGATCGCGACGGCCGCCCCGAGGCGGTGGCCGGCGTGCCGCCCGACTACTTCGCGGAGAACGGCCAGCTCTGGGGCAACCCGTTGTATGACTGGGATGCGCAAGCACGCAGCGACTACCGCTGGTGGATCGAACGCCTGCGCGCCTCGGCGAAGCTTGCCGACATGGTCCGCATCGATCACTTCCGCGGTTTCGAGGCCTACTGGTCCGTGCCGACCGAATCCGAAACCGCGAGAACCGGTGCTTGGGAGCCCGGCCCTGGCGATGCCATTTTCGAGGCCATGCAGGAATCCCTCGGTAACCTGCCGATCGTTGCCGAGAATCTCGGCGTGATCACGCCGGCCGTCGAGCAACTGCGCCAGCGACACAATATGCCGGGCATGGTCGTTTTGCAGTTCGAAGTGGCGAGGGACGGTTTCGAATTGCGCGACGTAGCGCCCGATAATGTGTGCTACACGGGCACGCACGATAACGATACGACGGTAGGTTGGTTCCATGGCAGCCCCGGGGATATCCGCAGTGACACCAAGATCAGTGAAACCCGGCAGGCGGCGCTACAGATCACTGGCGGCACACCCGGGACAATTCACCTCGACATGATCAGGGCCGCGTTCTCGACCGACGCGCGGCTTGCAATAGCGCCGCTGCAGGATTACCTCGGCCTTGGCTCCGAGGCGCGCTTCAACGTACCCGGCACATCGAGCAACAATTGGCGGTGGAGACTGGAAGAATCCGAACTGAGTCCGGCAGTCATGGGCCAGGTTGCTGCGATGGTCGAGGAATCGGGCCGCGCGCTACAGAACTGAAGCGCACAGCGATAACAAATATCTGGCAGACTAATCGGGTTACCGCAACCCGTCTGGATGTCCTGCAATGCCCCCGCAAATTCCCCCAACCGACGCACGTTACGTCAGCCGGCTCACTCGCGAAACCCTGGCACTGATCCTGGCCGGTGGCCAGGGATCGCGGCTGTATGAACTCACGACCTGGCGCGCCAAGCCGGCTCTTTATTTCGGGGGCAAGTACCGCATCATCGATTTCACGTTGTCGAACTGCCTGAATTCGGGCATTCGCCGCATGGGTGTGCTGACCCAGTACAAGGCCCATTCGCTGATCCGGCATCTCGTGCAGGGCTGGTCGTGGTTCCAGTCGGGCGCGGGCAGCAAGGAGTTCGTCGAAATCCTGCCCGCTTCCCAGCGTGTCGGTGGTGAGTGGTATCGCGGCACGGCCGACGCGATCTACCAGAACCTCGACATCATCCGCACGCACGATCCGAAACTAGTCCTGATTCTGTCGGGCGATCATATCTACAAGATGGACTACGGTCCCTTCCTCGCGGCGCACGCAGAACGCGACGCCGACATGACGATCTGCTGCATCGAGATGCCGGTGGCGGAAGCCGCCGGTCAGTTCGGCGTCATGACGGTCGATGAGACTGGCCGCATCATCGGCTTCGACGAAAAGCCGCAAAAACCGAACGAGATTCCCGGCAAGTCCGGATACTGCCTGGCATCAATGGGCAATTACGTGTTCAACACCGAATTCCTTTACCAGCAGGTCATCAAGGATGCCGACACGCCGAACACCCAACACGACTTCGGCCGGAACGTGATTCCGGCGATCATTGACGATTATCGCGTTTACGCGTACGCCTACCGGGATCCGGATACCGGGAAGCAGGCATACTGGCGCGACGTCGGCACGGTGCCCGCGTTCTGGGAAGCCAATATGGAGCTCGTGTCCAAGGCACCACAGCTCAACCTGTACGACATGGACTGGCCAATCTGGACGCACCAGATCCAGTCGCCGCCGGCCAAGTTCGTATGGGACGAGGAAGACCGGCGCGGCAGGGCGATTCAGTCGATGGTCTCGGGCGGCTGTATTGTCTCGGGCGCAGAGGTTCGCGATTCTTTGCTGTTCTCGAGGGTATGCGTACATTCTTACAGCACCGTCACCGAATCGGTCGTCCTGCCCGACGTCGATATCGGCGAGAACTGCCGCATCCACAAGGCCATCATCGATGCCGGTGCGGAGATCGAACCGGGTACCGAGATCGGCGTGGACGCTGATGCCGACCGCGAGCGCGGCTTTCGTGTGACCGACGAAGGCATCACGCTGGTCACTCCCGATATGCTGGGGCAGCAGCTGCATTTCACCAGGTAAGGCCTTATCAGTACCGGGCACGTCATATTTCTCGCGGCGGAGAACGCGGCACTCGAAGGTGGCAAGGTCGGCGGCGTCGGCGATGTCGTGCGCGACCTGCCCGCGGCGCTCGGCGAGTTCGGCTGGAACGTCACCGTGCTGACGCCGTCCTACGGCCATTTCCATACCCTGCCCGGCGCCCGCCACCTCGGCTCCGTACAGATCGAGTTTCGTCTGGCCCGCGAAAAGCTCGGTGTGTACGTGGTCCCGGGCTCGGCCGCCGGTGTCAGGAACATAGTCTTCGATCACGAGGGATTCGATTCGCAGGGCGGCAACATTATTTACAGTGAAGACGGTCCGACCCGGCCGTTCGCGAGTGATGCGAGCAAATTCGCGCTGTTCGGCGCGGCTGCGGCGGCGTGGATTGAGAAGCTCGATCAGCAACCGGATGTCGTGCACCTGCACGACTGGCACGCTGCGTTTTATCTTCTTTTGCGGCACTATGCCGATCATTACGAACACCTGCGCAACATTCCCACCGTATTCACGATTCATAACCTGTCTTACCAGGGCACGAGACCGTTGAAGGGCGACGAATCTGCACTGGAGGCCTGGTTCCCCGGGCTCAGGTACGAACCTGACGAGGTGGCCGACCCGGTGCACGACGACTGCATCAACCCGATGGCGATGGCGATTCGCCTCGCCGACCGGATCAGCACCGTGTCGCCAACATACGCCGACGAGATCTGTCGTCCGAGTGATCCGGAACACGGTTTTATCGGTGGCGAAGGGCTCGAAGAGCTACTCGCCGCTGCACGCGACGAATTTCGTCTCGTCGGCATATTGAACGGTTGCTACTACAACGGCCCGAAAGGACGCCGGCCCGGCTGGCAACGCGTTCTCGGAATGGTTGCCGACCAGCTCGCGGCGTGGCCCGACACGGCAGCGCATCGGGTAGCCGCCAGGACGCTCGCCAATCTGCCCAAACGGCGTCCAGCGCATGTGCTGACGAGCATCGGCCGCCTGGTCAGCCAAAAAGCGAGCCTGTTCTTCGAGAAGACGCCCGACGGCCCGCCAGCCATCGATCAACTGCTCGACCAGCTTGGCAAGAAGGGCGTCTTGATCCTGCTCGGCAGTGGCGAAAAGACCTACGAAGACGCAATGCTGGATGCCGCAAAGCGACACGAAAACCTGCTTTTCCTGTGCGGCTACTCTGAAGCACTTGCGGACCCGCTGTATCGTGCCGGCGACCTGTTCCTGATGCCGTCGAGCTTCGAGCCGTGCGGCATCAGCCAGATGCTCGCGATGCGCGCGGCACAGCCCTGCGTGGTTCACGGCGTCGGCGGTTTGAAAGATACTGTCAACCACGGCCGGTCGGGTTTCGTGTTCGGCGGGGATACGACGTCAGAACAGGCAGGCCAGTTTGTTGCTTCGGTCGAGCGAGCACTCGAACTGAAGGCGGACGATCACGACCAATGGCAGAAGATCTGTATCCGGGCGGCAAGCGCCCGTTTCAGCTGGAGTCAGTCAGCGCGCGAAACGGTGGAGAAACTCTATGGCCACGCCTGACATTATTGAAGCCATTGTCGCTGGTCGTCACCACGATCCGTTCGCGATTCTCGGTCTGCATCGAAGCGGCGACGGCCGCGTCGTACGGACGTTTCAGCCGCACGCGAAGAGTGTGTCGTTGATCGACGCCGCCGGCGACGAGATGGGCGACATGCAATGCATGCATGGTGACGGCCTATTTGAAGCGCCAATGCCGGCGCGCAAGCGCCGTTATCGCCTGCGCATCACCAATCACGACGGCTCGACATACGACACCGAGGACCCGTATCGATTTGGATCAACGCTCGGCGAGCTCGACCTTTACCTGCTCGGCGAAGGGTCGGATGTCCGGATCTACGACAAGCTCGGCGCCCAGGTTCGCACGATTGACGGCGTCAAAGGGACACGTTTCGCGGTTTGGGCGCCGAACGCCTCGCGCGTCAGTGTCATCGGCGACTTCAACGACTGGGATGGCCGGCGCCACATGATGCGCCTCCATCCCGGCAACGGCATCTGGGAGATCTTCGTACCCGATATCGGCAGCGGCAGAAAATACAAGTTCGAAATGCTCGACCAGGGCGGCAAACTGCTGCCGCTCAAGAGCGACCCGTTCGCGCGCTTCAATGAACCGCCGCCGGGCAATGCCTCGATCGTTTACGCAAGCGGCTACGACTGGCAAGACCGCGACTGGATGAGCGCGCGCAGCCAGACACCTGACCTCGGCAAGCCCGTCAGCATCTACGAGGTGCACCTGGGCTCCTGGCGCCGCAAGGACAACAATGCATACCTCGGTTACCGTGAGCTCGCCCACGAACTCGTCGACTACGTCAGCGACATGGGCTTTACGCATATCGAACTGCTGCCCGTGTCCGAGCACCCGTTCGACGGGTCCTGGGGTTACCAGCCGATCGGTATGTTTGCGCCGACCTGTCGTTTCGGTGACCCGGACAACTTCCGGTATCTCGTCGACCGCTGTCACGAAAAAGGTATCGGCGTCATCCTCGACTGGGTGCCTGCGCACTTCCCCCGCGACGAGCACGGCCTGAGGCGATTCGATGGTACAGCTCTTTACGAGCACGAGGACCCGCGCAAGGGCGAGCATTCCGACTGGGGCACGCTGATTTTCAACTTCGGCCGCCGCGAGGTCGTCAACTACCTGATCGGCAGCGCCATCTACTGGATCGACGAATTTCATATCGATGCGCTGCGCGTCGACGCCGTTGCGTCGATGCTGTACCTCGATTACTCACGCGAGGAGGGCGAGTGGGTGCCGAACGAGTTTGGCGGCAACGAGAATCTCGAGGCCGTTGCATTCCTGCGCCAGCTCAACTCGATCGTCCATCTGCACGGCGCCACGAGCTATGCCGAAGAATCGACGGCATGGCCCGGTGTTTCGCGGCCCGTCGACCAGGACGGGCTCGGTTTCACCTACAAGTGGAATATGGGATGGATGAACGACACGTTGTCGTACATGAGCGAGGATTCGGTGCACCGCAAGCATCACCACGACAAGATGACGTTCGGCCTTGTCTACGCATTCAACGAAAATTTCGTGCTGCCGCTGTCGCACGATGAAGTCGTGCACGGTAAAGGGTCACTGCTCGGCCGTATGCCGGGCGACGAGTGGCAGCGCTTCGCGAATCTCCGCGCATACCTCGCCAGTATGTATGCCCACCCTGGAAAGAAACTGTTGTTCATGGGGAGCGAGATCGCCTCGTATCACGAGTGGAGCCATGATCGTTCGCTCGACTGGCACCTGCTCGAGCACGACGTGCACCACGGCGTGCAAAGCATGATCCGGGACCTCAATGCACTTTATCGGTGCACCCCTGCCCTGTATCAGCGTGATTTTGTGGCGGAAGGTTTCGAATGGATTGACTGGAACGACCGTGATGCCAGTATGCTGTCGTGGATACGGCGTGATGCGTCGGGCGGGTATGTTATTTGCATCACGAATTTCACGCCGGTCGTCCGTTACGATTACCGTATTGGCGTGCCGGACCTCACGACCTATGAGGAAATCATGAATACGGATGCGGCAGAATACGCGGGTAGTGGCTTGCGAAACGACACATTGCGGGCGGAAGAACACGGCCACCATGGGCGGCCATTCTCACTCTGCATGACCGTGCCGGCGCTGGCGACAGTGCTGCTGAAACCCGGAGGCTGAAACATGTCCGCAAAATCTGACGAAATGGTCGATGTCGGCAAGGTCGAGCTGCTACAGGCGCCCGATCTGCCGATGACGCCCGATGCGATCTTCCGGGACATTACGCATTACTTCGGCCGCTTGCTCGGTCGGCGTACTGTTCGCACGGCGTCGCCCTTCCTTTACCAGGCCGTCGTCTATGCGACACGCGATCGGATCATGGAACGCTGGGGCAAGACGCGCATGGCGATCGAGCGTGATCACAACCGTCGGGTCAGCTATTTGTCGCTCGAATTCCTGATGGGGCGCCTGTTGCGCAACGCGCTCTTGAACCTCGACATCGAAGCCGAAACTGCGGAAGCGCTGCAACGGATCGGCATCGAACTCGAGGACGTTTGCGACCGCGAGCACGATGCCGGCCTCGGCAACGGTGGCCTCGGCCGTCTCGCCGCCTGCTTCCTCGACAGTTGCGCGACGCTGTCACTGCCGGTGGTTGGTTACGGTATTCGTTACCAGTACGGCATGTTCCGGCAGCGTCTCGAGAACGGTCACCAGGTTGAAGAGCCGGACCCCTGGCTGCGCGAGGGTTTTCCATGGGAAGTCGAGCGCTTCGAATTCGCACAGACGATCAAGTTCGGAGGCCGTACAGAGCGCCGCAAGGACAAGGACGGTCGCACACGCTACGAGTGGGTCGACACCCACGATGTGCTCGCAATTCCATTCGACGTGCCGGTACCCGGCTACGCAAATGATGTCGTCAATACGCTACGGCTCTGGTCGGCGGCGGCGACGGACGAGTTCGACCTCGAGGAATTCAACGCGGGCAGTTACACCGATGCGGTCGCATCGAAAAACCTCGCTGAAAACATCACGATGGTCCTGTACCCGAACACGGCGACCGAAGGCGGCCACGAACTGCGTTTGCGGCAGCAATATTTCCTCGCCTCGGCCAGCCTGCAAGACGCATTACGTTTCCACACCTACCACAACGGCAACGACGTGCGCAGGTTTGCCGACAAGAACTGCATCCAGCTAAACGATACGCATCCGGCAATCGCCGTGCCCGAGCTGATGCGCCTGCTGCTCGATGACTTCGGGCTCGAATGGGACGAGGCCTGGGAGATCACGCGCAACACGATGGCGTACACGAATCACACGCTGTTGCCCGAAGCGCTGGAGATGTGGCCGGTATCGATGTTTCGCCGGCTCCTGCCGCGCTTGCTCGACATCATCTACGAGATCAACGCCCGCTTCATCGAGGAGATTAGCCAGCGCTGGCCCGGCGATAATGACCGGATACACCGCATGTCGCTGATAAGGGAAGGCGCGGAGCCGATGATCCGCATGTCTTACCTCGCGATCGTCGGCAGCTTCTCGGTCAATGGCGTTGCCGAGCTGCACTCGAGGCTACTGCGCAAAGGTCTGTTCCGTGACTTTGCCGAGCTGTGGCCGGAGAAGTTCAACAACAAGACGAACGGTGTGACGCAACGTCGCTGGCTTGCCGCCTGTAACCCGGGCCTCGCGGACCTGATCACATCGAAGATCGGCCCGGAATGGATTACGGAACTAACTGTGCTCGAAAATCTCCGCCAGTTTGCCGACGACAAGGGTTTCCATGGCGACTGGCGCGCCATCAAGCTCGCCAACAAGGAGCGGCTTGCACACGACATCGAGCAACAAACCGGCCTGCACATCCCGACCGACATGTTGTTCGATGTACAGGTCAAACGCATCCACGAGTACAAGCGCCAGTTGCTCAACCTGCTGCATGCGGTCCACCTGTATGACCGCATCCGCCGCGGCGACGGCGATGACCTCGTGCCGCGCGCGATCATCATCGGCGGCAAGGCTGCGCCCGGTTACATGATGGCCAAGAACATCATCAAGGCGATCAACAACGTTGCCCGAATGATTAATGCGGACCCGGAAATGGACGGCCGACTGCGCCTCGTGTTCTATCCCGATTACAAGGTGTCTGCTATGGAGCTGATCTGCCCTGCCGCCGACCTGTCTGAGCAGATCTCGACAGCCGGCAAGGAAGCATCCGGCACGGGCAACATGAAGTTCATGATGAACGGCGCCGTTACGATCGGCACGCTGGACGGCGCCAACGTCGAAATCCGCGAAGCCGTCGGCGAGGAAAATTTCTTCCTGTTCGGAATGACGGTCGAAGAAATCCAGGCCTTGCGCGGCAAATACGATCCGCAGGCAATCATCAAGGCCGATGAGGATTTTGCCCGCGTGATGCAGCTGCTCGAAAGCGGCCATTTCAATCGTTTCGAGCCGGCCATCTTCGACCCTCTGATCCAGTCGATTCGGGAACCAGCCGATCTCTGGATGACGGCCGCCGACTTCCGCAGCTTTGTCGATGCGCAGGGTGAAGCGGCCGGGGCATACATGGATCGCGAACGATGGACGCGCATGAGCATATTGAATACGGCAAGCTCCGGCCGGTTCTCAACCGATCGTACGATGCGCGACTACAACGAAGGTATCTGGAAAGCGGATCCGATCAAGCTCGATACCCAATGATCGAGCCCGGCCGCCCCGCTCCACTCGGCGCCACACCTGACGACGACGGCACCAATTTCGCGGTCTACTCGTCGGTCGCGCAGCGCGTCGAGCTTTGCCTGTTCGACGCGGCGGGTCATGAAACCGGGCGCTTCGATCTGCACGAAGGCTCCGACGACACGTGGCACGGTTATGTGCCCGGTTGCAGCGCCGGCCAGCCTTACGGCTATCGCGTGCACGGGATTCTTGACGCCGATCATGGTCTGCGCTGCAACCCGTCCAAGCTCCTGATCGATCCCTATGCCAAACTGCTGGCCGGCGAATTCAGTTGGCACAAGGCCGTATTCGACAGCAACGATCTCGATAGCGCGCCATTTGTCCCGAGGAGCGTCGTCTGTCCGGCCCAGGAAAAGCTGTCCGGATATCGACCACGCGTACCCTGGTCCGACATGATCTTCTACGAACTGAATGTGCGCGGTTATACGATGCTGCATCCAGACGTCGGCGAGCGCGAGCGCGGCAAGTTTTGCGGACTGACCAATGGGAAAATTCTCGAATATATAAAGGCACTCGGCATTACTTCCATCGAACTGATGCCGGTGCACGCATTTATCGACGAGCATCACCTGGCAAAACGTGGCCTGCGCAATTTCTGGGGTTACAACTCCATTTCCTTTTTCGCGCCGAGCTCACGCTATGCGCAATCCGATGGCGTCGCCGAATTCCGGGAAATGGTCAACACGATTCACGATGCCGGCCTCGAGGTCATACTCGATGTCGTCTACAACCATACGGGCGAAGGCGATACGGACGGACCGACGATCAGCTTCCGTGGCATCGATAACCTCGCCTATTACAGCACCGAATCGGGGTCACCCGGTTCCTACATCAACGATACGGGCACCGGCAACACGATCAACGCCGACAGCCCCTGCGTGCAGCAGCTCGTGCTCGACAGCCTGCGCTACTGGCACCGTGAGATGGGCGTCGACGGATTTCGCTTCGACCTGGCGCCCGTACTCGGCCGCCACAACCACGGCTTCTCCGTCGAGCATCCGCTGTTGCAGGCCATCAGCCATGACGACCCGCTACACGATGCCGTCATGGTCGCCGAGCCCTGGGATCCGGGTCCGGGCGGCTATCAGCTCGGGTGTTTCCCGATGCGCTGGTCCGAGTGGAACGACCAGTTTCGCGATGATGTGCGGCGGTTCTGGCGCGGCGACGAGGGTTCGGCGGCCGCGTTCGCAAGGCGCCTGCAGGGTTCCGCGGAGATTTTCGAGCAACCTGGCCGCAAGCCCAACGCCAGCGTCAATCTCGTGACGAGTCATGACGGCTTCACGCTGGCTGACGTTGTCAGCTTCGAGCACCGCCACAACGAAGCCAATGGCGAAAATAACGAGGACGGCCACGCACACAACTACAGCAGCAACCACGGCATCGAAGGCTCAACCAAAGATGCGTCCGTTCTCGCGATTCGTCGCCGCCAGCGTCTCAATTTCCTGGCAAGCCTGTTCCTGTCGCAGGGCATACCGTTACTGCTGGCCGGCGATGAGTTCGGCAACTCGCAGCAAGGAAACAACAACGCGTATGCGCAGGATAACGAGACAGGCTGGCTCGACTGGAGCGGCCTCGCGTCGGACCCGGAATTCCTGGAGCAGGTTCGGTCGTTGATACAGCTGCGCCGCGACGAGCCCTTGCTGCGGCTGCGCGAATACATTCACGACGCAGAAGCGCTGCAATGGCTCAACGAGGGTGGCGAAACGATGTCGGACCAGGACTGGTTTACACGGCAGGCATTCTGCGCCGTGCTCGAAAACAGGATCTTGCTGTTGATTAATGGATCGGACGAGGAAGTGAGCTTCAGATTACCAGGTAGTGCGGAGTGGCAGACTGAATTCGCAAGTTCGGCAGATTTTGCGCCGGGCAACGAAGTAGCCGCGCTGAGCGCGCGATCACTCGCGGTGCTGCTGTCGGGCTCGAATTAGCGACTGAAGTAGGCGCTGAGAGCTGCGGAATCAACGCATCGGCATTCGCTGCGACCGAATCCGGTTTCGCAGAAGCCCGTTGTACCCGGCGGACATGCCAGGCTGGTGCGCATATTGCGTCTCGCAATAATGCGTTCGCGCCTCTCAACCTCTGTCCAGTCGCCGGTGAGCACCGCCTGCGCTTCGAGTTCCTCCAGGGGAACAAAGCTCGAGCAGCCCGCCAGAAAGAATAGAGCCAAAATCAATATGCTCTTCACTCCTCGTACCTCCAAAGTCATGTACGAAATACATGCTCCGGCTACCTTGGTACTTGTCTTTACGGGCGCTATACCATGAGCGAGTACTCAATTTAGGGGCATCGCTTCGTACCGCGCGTGGTCTTGCGCATCGGCAACACCCGATCCCGCCGTTTTCAGACATGCAGCAAACTGTTGTGGAAAAAAAACAACGTCTTGAACATAAGACGAAAATTGAGAGACGTGTCACACTCTGAGGCAGGCTTTTGTTGGTTTGACACCAAACTTGCGCTCGAAAATCACGATTATCGGCTGCCATGCGGAGGGAGAGTTGGCTTGGTCTCGGGTAATATCTAAAGCGTGCCTACCAACGTAACACCGGATTACAAAAAGGCTGAAGAGGCTTTTCGCAACGCGCGCGAGCCGAAAGAGCGCCTTGAATGTCTCAAGGAAATGGCGCGGACCATTCCGAAGCACAAGGGCACCGAGCACCTGCAGGCCGACATAAAGACCCGGATCAAGCAGCTCACCGAGGAACTGACCGGCCCCAAGAAGGGCGGAAAACGCAGCGGCCCGTCACATGTCATCCGGCCCGAGGGCGCCGCACAAGTCGCGCTGATCGGCCCGCCGAATGCGGGCAAGTCGAGTCTGCACGTCAAACTGACCGGATCGAGCAGCGCGATCGGGCCCTACCCGTATTCCACGCATTTGCCCGTGCCGGGCATGGTTCCTTACGAGGACATTCACATTCAGCTCATCGACCTGCCGCCGATTTCCGCAGACTTCATGGAACCGTGGATCGTCAACGCACTGCAGCCAGCCGACGCGGCGATGCTCGTCATCGACCTCGCCGACCCGGAGTGCCTCGAGCAGGTTCCGACCATTCTCGAGCGCCTCGCCGAGAAAAAGATTTACCTGACGACCGACTGGCCGGGCCTGAACGTGCAAGACTCCGGGGAGCCGGCCGAATCCGATGACGTTTTCAGCTTGAAACTGCCCACGGTCCTGGTTGCGAACAAGTCGGACCTCGATCCCGATCCCGAGGAGGTCGAAGTGCTCGAGGACCTGCTGGGTCTGCGGTACCCGGCGCTGACTGTGTCAGCCAGGACCGGCGACGGCCTGGATGAAATCGGCGCCTTCCTGTTCAAGGCACTCGAGATCGTCCGTGTCTATACCAAGACCCCGGGCAAGCCCGCGGAGACCGACAAGCCGTTCACGGTACGTCGCGGTGACACGGTTCTCGATGTGGCGCGGCTTGTTCACAAGGACATTGCCGAAGGCCTCAAATTCGCACGCATGTGGGGCACCGATGTATACGACGGCCAGCAGGTCGGACCCGATCACCTCGTGTCCGACGGCGATCTCGTCGAGTTGCATCAGTGACTCTGGGTGCAGGTTTGGGTTTGTGCTTATCGAGTGCGCCGATCCAGCGATGGTGCGGCGCCGGGACGCCGCCGATGGAACGAGATCGAACCTGAGTGTTACGAGGGTCTCCGTTCACACTGTGAAGTCGTCGGCGGTACGCAGACCTCGCACAGTGCAAAATGTTGCTGATGCTGACATGCAGCGCTGATCATCATTATGAGTAAAGCTCCGGACATCGTCGCGCAAGCACCGCGTAGCTCATCAGACCCGGGCAATCGGGCAGAAGATCGCGAGGGTGGCAACGTTGCTTCAATGGAATTTCATTTTGCCGATGCCTTTTCGGTTGACGAGGCATCCTGGAACCACTTATTCGAGCTCAGCCGGACGCCGAATTTATTCTGGAATTATGAGGTATTGAAATCCGCACGAGATGTGTGGGAAAGCCTGTCGGGCATGCGCATAGCCTGCGGTTACTCGGACGGCGTGTTGTCCTTTCTAATGCCGGTTATTGAGCACCGCAGCACCAAGGGAACCACCCTTGAAGTACTCAAGATTCCCACAGCGGATAATAACGAACCACTCGCCCCTGCGAACGACTGGGAAAACGCCAGCCGGCAATTTGTAAGGTACCTGCTTGCAAATCCGGACGTTGAAGCCCTTACGTGCCGTCTCGTTACCGCGCGGTTCTTGGACATTCTCCGCGATGAACTCGATATCGCACAGGTCATTGTCGAAAACCGGCGTTCTGCTTCGGTACTCAAACTTCCCTCAAGCATTGACGAGTATTGGTCAGGATTTAAGTCGAAGACGCGAAACCAGCTGCGACGGAAATTGCGCAAGGCTACCGAAAATGGACTGAGTTTCCACGTGACCAGTTCGCGTGATGCAGTCGACAGGCTCAAACTGGAGCATGCGCTCGAACGTGTGACACACCTGCACCGACTACGATTCGACGCACTTGACCGAAAATCATTTTTTGTCGATGAGGAGATTCAACACTTTCACCAAACGATAGTCAGGCTACCAGCAATGAACGCATTGGAGATCCTGTTCACCGAATGTCGCCTCGATGATGCCGTCGTTGGATCAATGTATGGATGGCGATCCGGTGACAATTACGTTTTCCTGATGATCGGCTTCGATCCGAAATTGGCTTCTCTTAGCATCGGGACACTGCTGATCCTCACGACGATCGAGCATGCCATCGAGCAAGGCGTGAGCCGATTCGACTTCAAGTGTGGTAACGAGTCCTACAAGAAAAGATTTACCAAAGACCAATATGAATCTTATGACCTCACTGTTCACCTCACGCGAAAGGCGGGCCTGTTTAGCAGACTTCTTTCCAAATGGATCAGGTTTCGATGAGTTCGGCAGTATTTTTTCTCTGCCAACTTCAGCCTGACATGCGCCTTCCGTGAAAGTCGAACTCGTAACATCAGTGGAGGGCCTCTCGAAGCTGAAAGACGCCTGGAACAGTCTTTGGTCGCGTTGCCCCAAATCGACGGTCTTCATGCACTACCAGTGGAGCGCCGCATTCGCCTCGGCGTTCGATCTCGACGCGAATCTCTTTGTGATTGCAGTTTATGACGGCGACGACCTCGTGGCTGTCTTGCCGCTCAGGCGGACCCAGATCGGAGACCTGGAAATGCTTGGGGATCCGCGCTCGGATTATGCGGACTTGGTATGTGAGGATCAAAACGTTCAGGCAGCGATGGAATGCATCACCGGCTTTCTCAGGGAGCGGGATGACTGGAGACGGCTGGTTCTCCGCGAGCTTGTGCCGGACGGGCATCTATGCCGGGATATGCAGTCGGCGGAAAGCCGTTATTTGAAGTGCTATTGGCTGGACGCATCGCGTTGCCCCGGAATTGATGCAAAAGATGCAGCCGATTGCTTTTCCCGGCTTGCACGAAAGAAAAGCCTGGTTCGGAACGACAATGGATTGCAAAAAGTCGGCGATGTCCGACTGGATGTGCTGCGTTCATGGCCCGATATCGAACCGCACCTGGACGACCTGTTTCGCCAGCACATTGAACGCTGGAATAATATCGGGCAACCAAGCATTTATGAAAAAGATGAAGAGCGACTTTTCTGCCGGCTCTATACGCAAGGGCTGGCGGAAGCAGGGCTGTCGCATTTTTCCGTGCTTTACTGTGGCGACGATGTATTCGCATACCACCTGGGATTCGACTCGAACGGGACCTTCACCTGGTACAAACCCACCTTCGACTGGCGCTATGCGAAAAAATCTCCGGGTGAGGTCCTGATCCGGCGCCTGTTATTGCACTGTGATTCGGCGGACATCGAATATTTCGATTTCACGCGCGGCATGGAGCACTTCAAACAGCGATTCGCGAATAACGTTGTTCACAACAAGACGCTGATCGTATTCTCCAGCGCTTGGGATGCACTCACGTACCGGGCGATGGCGGGTATTCAAAAACTGCCTGGTGTGGTGAGTCACGCCGGAAAGCAACTGAGAAAGCGAATCCGAAATGTTCTTGTGACTCTCGGCTTGCGTTAGGCGGGAAGCGCAAAGCGACGTCTCTGTTTTGCGAGATCAGGATGTTCCTGTGCTTAACGCTTGACCCAGGAGTGCACGCTGGTTTGCTCCGGGTGTCTCTCGCCCGCTTCGCGTCGCAGCGTACACGTATTGGCGTAACCGCCAGTCGCGGTTTCGTCATGGTATGAAGCGACGGCGCAAGACGGGTCCTCATCACACAAACGGGCACACTCCTGCATGTTCAGCGGATCCTGCAGAGTCACGCTCTTACCGGCGCCCCAGTAATTGGCGTTTTCAAAGGTATATGTAGGAAGTGTGGAAATCGCGGCCTGAAATTCAACCATGTATTCGGGCTTTGCCTTTATTTCGACCACGAAGCTGCTTGATGGCAAATCAACAAGGCCTCGTTTTTTCGCATGCCTGTTTTTGACGTAGAACCCGCCTTCCGGAACATAGAACGGCCTGGTATTCATCCGCGTCTCTTCGTTCAGGACCAGCCACTTGTTTTTCAGCTGTTTGATCTGGGTCTTGTTGAGGTAGACGATCTCACCATCAATCATCGTGAAATACACCACCTTGTAATTTCCACCCATGATTGTCGTGTATTCCGTTTCATAGTAATTGCCCAGGTTGAGCATCTCGGTAGCTACCGAATTTGACTCGAGAGCTGCGGCCGCATTGACTTTTCGCCTGCTCTCGACTTCTTCAAAGGCAGCGGATTCATAAACTTCCTCGTAGTAATAGTGCAGCAGCACAACGTCATCCCAATCTCCGAAAGACCCGTCGGATTGGGATCCAAGCTGGCCTCTCATGAAATAAACAGGTTCACCAAACTCGTTTCTGTAAATGCCAAGCCGGGTATTCAATTGCTCTTTGCTAAGGGTAGGAAAGACAATGTCCTGCACGGGCTGCCCAAACCGGTCCGTATAAACGCCGCCCTCATGGCGCACGAGTTCGTAAGCCAGGATTGGAGTGTCACCTTGTTCCGGCGTCGTCCAATACTCGGTCGCAGCAGGTGGCCGATCAGCTACTCTCTTCCTGTAATCTGATAACGAGGACTCGCTGTAATATCGCTGCGTCGAATCATGTTCGTGCGTTCCTGTTTCACCCGGTGCGAACCCTGCTTCTTCGATCCACTCGAAGTGCCTCTGGTTAAAGTGATACAAGATAAAAACTGCGCCTCCGCTGATTATTTCATCATCACCGTTCCGGAAGTGAAAAGATCGCCCGGTTTCTTCGTGAAATAATTCCTGATCCGCACTCGAGGCGAAGAACACCCTTTTCCCCGATGCGTCGAAAACCTCCACGTCATAGTTCCTGGTGGCGATAGCCGGTTTGATCCAGGCAGACAGTCCCGACTGCACCGCACTCGTCGCGCCGATCTCGCTCCGAAGCACACAGGTATTAGCCCAACGGCCTTCAACGGTGTGGTCATGATACGTTGCGGCACGGCAAGCCGGTTCCTCGTCACATAACCGGGCACACTCCTGCATGTCCGTCCAGTTATCAAAGACTTCGATTACTGCACCACCGATATTGATGCTTCCAAAAGCATACTTGTCCTCATCGGCTTCCTGCGCCAATGAACAGAAAGGAGCAGTTAAAGCGACGAGCATCAGTAGTTTTTTCATGGATCTCTCCGTCAAGGCAGCGTGGAGTGTGCAGCAGCAGCACAGCCCTGAATAGGTTCCAGGTCACTGTTCTGACATGTGGCTGCAAAATGCCGCCAGAAACTGTACGCCCTGGTCAGAATGTCACTAACTTATTGTTTTAATTGAGACATACGTCAAAAAAAATCATCGGCAGACACGCTATCGTCTCCCGATGATCAAGCCGCACCTCATCGCGACCGCCGTTCTGCTGCTGGCCATTTACTCGCCGGCGCAGTCTGCCGAATGCAAGTTCGAGAAGCATGGCGTCGATAGCTTTACCAAGCAGATGGTGGCCGAAACGAAGTGGAAATCGTTGCAGTCACTTTTCGATAATCAAAATAACTATGGTTGGACAGCCGCCCGATCCGAAGGCGACAAGCAGTTCCTCGGCTTGAAAATTGTTGTGGTCGACCGCGATTCGACAATGCCGGAGCGGGCGAACCTGCACGAAAACAGGGTACTCATACCGCAGGGTGCGACGTTGTCGATCCTGATGGCCGACGACACGATTCTCGAACTTGCGGCCAGCGCCAAGGCGCGTGGCAAAAGTGACTTCAGGGTGCCAGATAGTCGGACGGGCCATCCAGAGACTTACGTTGTCGAAACAACCACTGTCGTCTGGTACGAGTTGACCGCAGATACGCGGGATGCGCTGCTTGCGCAAGGCGCGACCGACATCAGGCTATCCGCCAGCGACAGGGATCACGATTTTACGTTGGGCAAGAATCAGATAGACCGAATTCAATATGTGCTCGGCTGTATTCAGTAGCACCAGGGCCAAAAGGAAGCAGATCGCTATGAAAAAGTTAACTCTTGCAGTATTTGCAGCTTCGATGTTGCTGGGATCGCATGCCGGGCATGCCGCCAAATGCAAGTTCGAAAAAGGGCTGCCCGTCACGACCAAATGGGACGACATAACCAACAATATGATGAACCCGATGACCAAAGGGTCCGTAGCCGCAGTATTCGATGGCGACCGGCAGAAGATCTTGCTGGGCGTCCAGATCAAAGCCACCGAGTATTACAGGCCACCCGAGTGGTACGAATCCAAGCTCAAAAAGGACGATAAGGACCAGTATAAGGCGCTAATGAAAGAGCACGTATCAGGTCTCCGGGATGATAGCGTCGTCATCCCTGCCGGATCCAAATTGCGGGTCACGTTTACCGACCGCACCACTCTTACCCTTTTGACGGGTCAGGAGATTCGACCGCAAGGCCAGGTAACGAAACCAAACGAGAAATTCGAGGAAAAAGGCTTCGGCGGGTTTATGAAGTCGGCTGCCGCCGCGGGGCTTGGTGGTGAACAGGAAACGAACCCCAATTTCCGCGTCGATGCAACGGTCGATATTTTCTACGAGCTGACGCCCGAGGACCTGGAACTATTGACGCGCGCCCCGGTTATGAACATGCGTATCGAGGCCCGGGACAACTATTACTACCTCGGAACCCGGGACACAGACCATAACCTCGCGTTCAGCAAGAAAGCGTCTCTCAAGGTTCAGAATGCATTGAACTGTGCTCTGAACAAGAAGTAATGACATGCACAGGGTGAGTAAAATGATGAAGAAATTTACGACAGTAACGACTGCTATTTCATTGCTTCTTGTGGGCGCGACAGCCAACGCCGCCAAGTGCAAGTTCGAAACGGATACCACGAACGCATTGACCGGTGAGAAGGTGCAGTGGACCAAATGGGAAGACTTCAAGCTGTTCAATACGCAAGTTGGCTACCTCGCGGCAGTTGCCGAAGGCGACAACAAGTATCTTGCTATCCAGGTCGTGAATTACGACTCTCGTCCGGATCGGCCTACCAAGGAGGACCTGGATACCGCGGTAGTGATTCCCGCGGAGTCCAAGCTCTTGCTGTTGCTGACTGATGAATCGGTGGTTGAGTTGCGCACTGATCAGGAGTTCGTTGCGGATTCCGAAATCCATGCGCCGGGTACATGGGAGAACGACATGACCAAAGACTTCATGATGAAGACTTATACCGTCGTCAAGTATCCGCTGAGCCCTGATGCCGTGGCCGCATTAGCCGCTAATGGTGTGAAGACACTGAGGCAGACCACGAGCGAGGGCGATCGGGACTACGAGATCAGCGAAAAGCGCGCCGATACGCTGCAAGAAGCACTCGCCTGCGTTCAATAGTCCCTACGCAAGAAGTTACGCACGAAAAAGGCCCCTCCTCGAGGGGCCTTTCTTGTTTCTGGTGGTGATGGGTGGAATGGACTTGGCGAAAGTCAGCCTTTCGCCAAAGCGGACATTCAAGTGGCCGGTCTAGCGAAACTATGACAGGCTGCTTACGGCCAAAAGCAGTCTTTCGCGCCGCTAGCTCGTACTATCAACGACCGTTTCGTCGTCAGT
>JABAOH010052438.1_pt1 | contig 34359 bp, 32 predicted proteins | sample 7062181 | NCBI WGS metagenome assembly JABAOH01 (sample SAMN14538630, study PRJNA623070) | marine sediment metagenome | biome: marine biome [ENVO:00000428]; feature: marine pelagic biome [ENVO:01000023]; material: deep marine sediment [ENVO:00002113]; isolation source: pool of 5 deep marine... | reverse complement strand
GTAGGAGACCCCTAAATTGTTGTACAGAATCCCCTCCTGGTCTGGCTTCAATCTGATCGCTGCCTGGTATTCATAAACGGCGGCCATGGGCCGCTTCTGGTAGTCATGGATGATCCCTAAGAAGATGTGAGATCTCCAAAGCTTTGGGTCGACTCGCAGTGCCTGCAGAAACTGTTTCCTGGCATGCTCGAACTGTCCCATCTCAAAAAGTGCATGACCGATTCCTTCGAGAGCGAGGGCATAATCAGGCTCTTTCTTGAGCACTTTTTGAAATTCTCTGATGGCCTCCCGGTTTGCCCCCTTAGTCAGAAAAAGGAGCCCCTTTTTGTACTGAATTCGGGCATTGCTGGGATGTAGACGGAGGGCCTTTTCATACTGCACAAAGGCCATTTCATGATTGCCCTGGCGAAAATAGGTATCCCCTAGCTTCTCATGGTCCAGGCCTGTCATTTTCGGCAGTTTATCCGGGGGGGCTGTCTTCGCATTATTTCTGACCATCTGTCTTTCAATGAGCTTCTTGTAATCACTGCCTCCTAATTTGAGCGATCCCATCCGTACATTCTGGGAGGCACAGCCATAGGAACTGACAATCATGATCGATAGAGCGACCGCAGCGTAAAAAGGGACCTTTTTCTCCGACATATTCTGAACTTTCATGGTCGTCGTCAGCCTCCTCTTCTTCTATGAACTCGAGCCGAGAAATTGTTGTGTTTCCCTGGGTGCTTTTTTAGCCGATGGGCATCAACGGCTCAGAATCACCTGCCAGACACGGATCGCTGCGGGCCCCAAAATTGTGACAAACAAAGCGGGAAAAATAAAGAGAATGAGGGGGAATATGAGTTTGACTGGCAGCTTTGCAGCAATCTCCTCTGCCCTTTGATATCTTNNTTTCCGGCTCTGAGCTCGAGGTTCAAAAATTTGAGTTCTTCACTCAATGCCTTGTGATTCAACCTGATTTCTTCTCCTACTCGGCTGATTGCCGCATCCAGCCCCATACCTGCCTCAACACAGACCACAAGGAGATCGAGTGCGTCAGGAAGCCCCTCCATGATCTTGTTTCTCCTTCTGGCAATTCTGATTTGCAACCAGACATCGGGCGAATAGAAACCGACGAGAGCCAGCAAGGTGCAGGTCATGAGGGTCAAGGAGGGACTCATCAGTTTGAGGGTCGTGATCCGGAGGAGAAAAAAACATCCGGGAGGGAAGACCGCGAGAAAAGATTTGATCCCCCAGAAGATCGCCGGAGCTTTTTGCCGGCGTATACCGGCTTTAAGGAAATTCATCCGCATTCTGGAGAGTTCTGTCGATTTTGAAGGTTTGATACGTTCCCCGAGTGAACCCAAAAAATCCAGAGAATGCTTTTGAATCGTGCCGAGGGATTTTCCCTTGGGATTTCTGGCGTGGGGGGGTAATCGATTGTCCCCACTTTGTTTGATTTTTTCGAGTAATTTCCGATTCTCGACGCGATGGCGAAGGTAATAGAAAACGGCAAGGAAAAACAATAGCAGGGAAAAGAAAACCAAAAGAGAGACGAGAAGGGGGATATCTTCGAAATTCACCGTCATTTGTCTTTCCTCACAGATAACTATACTTTTATTTGAATCATCCTTCTCATGACGAAAACCCCTAAGATCATCCAAATCGCACCGACCGAGGCCATCACCCTTCCAATAGGATCTATGATGAGAGTTTTGATGTAATCTGGATTGACGAAACGAAGCGCAAGCACGACGAGAAAGGGGAGGATCAAAAGAATGATCGCCGAGAGTTTTCCTTCCGCAGACAAGACACGAATACGACCCTGCAGTTTGAATCTTTCTCGGATGAGGTGAGCGATGCTTTCTATAATTTCCGCGAGATTTCCACCGGTTTCTCGTTGTACAAGCACAGAAACCACAAAGTACCTCAGGTCGGGGTAGTCAACACGACTTGAGAGGTTTTTCAGCGCATCGGGAACGCTGATCCCAAAATTGATTTCATCCAACGTCGCCCCAAATTCAGTGCCGAGCGGATCGTCGAACTCATCGGCGGCCAACTTCATCCCGCTTGAAAAAGCGTGTCCTGCGCGCAGTGCTCGCGCGATCAATTCCAGAGCATCGGGGAACTGCCTTTGGAACTTTTTCATTCTTTGATCTTTTTTCCATCGAACATATAAGACCGGGATTGCCCCCAAAGCGACTGCCATGATCATTGAAAGCACGTAGTTTTTGGTCAGAAGTGAGGTAGCTAAGAATGCAATGAGTGCGAGGAAGATCGTGAGCAATATGAAAAAGCCGAGAGGGGATCGCACGTCGGCCTGTTGGAGCACCCGGTCTAACCGCTCGACGATGGGCATTCCTGAAAGTGCTTGATTGAGAAATGGAACTTCGCTTATTTTCCTTGTCCGAAGTATGCCGCCCCCTTTCCTCTGTTGCTCCGACGCGAGGGTTTTGAGCCTCTTCTGAATTCTCCTGCGATCGGGATTCCGCAGGGTTGCAAAGGCGTAATGAAACATCTCAATAACGAAGACAGATATGATGAATATCAGCAGTCCAAGGACGAAATACATCGCGTGCCCCCCATTGGGTCATACCTCGAAAGCTTTCATCGGATCGAAGTAATCATCGGGAACTGTTATGCCCTGCATCTCAAATCTGTCAACAAACTTCGGTCTAACTCCATGAATCTCAAACCTGCCGCCCACCTTGCCATTGTCACCGATAGACGTTCTTTCGAATGAAAAAATCTCCTGCAGGGTGATGACATCGCCTTCCATCCCCGTAATTTCCTGAAGACTGATCAGTTTTCGGCTCCCATCGGAAAGGCGGGCGAGATGGATGATTACGTTAATTGCAGAGCTCACATATCTTCTGAGAAAGCCACTTGGGATCTCCATACCCGCCATGGCCACCATCGTTTCCAGCCGCATCAGGGCATCACGGGGGGAATTGGCGTGGATTGTCGTGAGGGATCCGTCGTGCCCGGTATTCATGGCTTGGAGCATATCAAATGCCTCTTGCCCCCTCACTTCGCCGACAATGATGCGGTCCGGACGCATTCTCAGACTATTCTTGACGAGATCCCGCTGTGTGATCTCCCCCCTTCCCTCTATGTTTGGCGGCCTCGTCTCCAACCGTATCGCGTGCTCCTGTTTCAGTTGCAATTCTGCCGCGTCTTCAATGGTAATGATTCGCTCCTCTTCTGCGATAAATCGAGATAGAACGTTCAACAGGGTCGTCTTACCGCTTCCAGTTCCTCCCGAAATCAAGACGTTCAGCCTCGTCTTGACAATACCGCTGAGAATCTCTCCAATTTCCGGAGTCAACGTCTGGAAGGCAATAAGGTCTTTCAGCTCCAAGGGGTCTTTGGCAAAGCGTCGAATCGACATCATGGGCCCGTCTATGGCGAGAGGCGGGATAATGGCATTGACCCGGGAGCCATCGGGAAGCCTTGCGTCTACCATAGGGGAAGATTCATCAATCCGGCGCCCCACGGTGGAGACGATTTTGTCGATGATTTTCCTCAGGTGGACATCGTCTTTGAATCGTGCCTCCGAGAGATCTAGCTTGCCAAATCTCTCTACATAGATTTGTCGGTAGGTATTGACCAAGATATCAGAGACGGTCGGATCCTGAAGGAAGGGTTCTAACGGGCCGAGACCCAACACCTCGTCCTGAATCTCCCTGAAAAGCTTTTGTCTCTCATTCAGGTTGAGAGGCACTCCATTCTCTTCTTCCTGTAATATTCTTTCGACGAGACTTTTTATTTCGGACCTGAGCGCTTGTTGTTCGATGGAATCGATGAGGGAAAGGTCGATAAGATCGATCAGTCGATCATGGATCCGGGTTTTTAGCTCATAATAATCATTGAGAACGAGAGATCCTCCGCTGTCTCTTTGAGGTAACCGCGCTGTCCGAGCGTCATCATTCATGGCAACCTTCCTCTGTTATTGGTGCGTTCGTTATTCTCCCTTGACTCATAATATGGAATGATCACGATGCCCACTGCTTCTTGCGACCGCTATGGAGTCCTTGCCCTTTGCGAACGATCTTCACCTCGTCAGCTCTGGACCGCGAGCGCCGTTTTTTTCCCCTCACCATTATGGGTTTGGGACAGAGCGGCAGCCAGTTCCTGGATGCCTTTGGTGACAGGCTTCCTCGGTGCCACCTCACAAAGAGGGTTTCCCTGATTTATGGCGGACATTGTGGTCCGATAGTCGTTTGGAATGGTCCTGAATATCTTTTTCTTGATGCTGTTCTCTGCGTCCTTTAAGGAGATTTCTGGATTCTTGAGATAGCGGTTGATGACGATCCTCGTTTTTTCCGTCGGATATCCCAAGCCATAGAGTGACCTAAGGAACCTATTCGCATTGGCCAGGCAGGGAAGGCTCAGAACAGAGACGAGGAGAACCGTATCGGACATCTGAAGAATCTTAAGGGAGATATCGTCGAGGTGCTGCCCGCAATCGATCACGATGAAATCGAATACATTTTCCATGAGGGTCAAAAGCCGCTCTATGATTTCAGGAGTTGCGACATCATGTCCGTCCAGTTGGCCAGCGGAGGGAAGTAGGTAAATCCCTGAGGGGTGTTTATAAAGAATGCTCATCAAAAAGGTGGCATCCAATCGGGAAATATTCTTGACAATCTCACTCCAGTGATAGCTGGGTTCGATATCCAAAAAGAGTGGTATTTCCCCAAATAGGAGGTTCATGTCCACTAACACGACCGACCTGAGGCTTTCCTCCTTGGCCAGAGACACGGCCAAATTTACAGCGATCGTGGTGGTCCCCACGCCTCCCTTGGCACCGATGATGTCTACGACGTGCCCCTTTCTCGGAGGCGCTTCGATTTTCGATTTCCCCCTCCGGTCCTTGAACCTTTCCAGAGCCTGTCGGACCTCTTCCGTGTTTATGGGTTGAGAAAAGAATTCCTTAGCTCCAGCCCGTATCGCCTGCACCAAAACAGCAGGGTCCGAATGGCCTGAGGTCAAAAAAACCTCCGTGACAGTCCCCAGGCTCTGGAGAGAGTGAATAAGCTGAAACTCTCTGTCCAGATCCGATCCGATTTCAAAAATCAGAAGGTCGGCATGGGTCACATCATCGGATCTTTGGACGACACGAAAGTCTGTCATAGAGGAGACGGCCCCCTCTAGCTTTTTTCTGACCTCCGGATTTTTTATCTCCAGTCTGAGAGAGATCGTATCGTGCTTCATACATTCCCCTTCATCGTTAGTCTCCTATGCATTTGATGATGGGCATTAAATCGTCTTTGCAGCTTGAAATCTGTCTCATGCTTGCATCTATTTCACCAGTACTGGTATCCGCGCCAGAATGCCGAAATTCTCGCCTCCCGTCCCGCCTTTCGGTTCGTGGGCTGTGCAGTCCGGCAGGAAGTATATGGATTTCTTCGCGTAGGGGGCAGGGGTTCCATCCACGTTTTGTAAATTAAAGTGTTGAACAAAACTCGCCCAGCGGGCCCGACCGTCAGGATCATTAGATGACCAATCCAGAATTGGCGGACTAGAGTCAGGAATTCCAGCCATTTCCGTGGGCGCATTACTATAGCTGGGGTCTTCTCCGGCCCCTGTTATCCAAACGATATTCAGATTCACAGCGCCAACGACTTCCTCACAGGTTCCCACATTGTTACTCGGGCAGGTGACCACCGGTAAGGTGAGGTTCCATGGCATAGCTCTGCCTGTGACCGATTCCCAACACGATATCAGGTCGTTGAAGGCAGATTGTATCTCGCCCCCATTTGTGGCAATTGGTTCGCCGAGAGCAATTTCTCCCGGATTCCCTTCACTACAGACGGCACTCCGCACCTCTTGGGCATTCGTGCCTCCTGTGCAGGCGCTCTCCTGATCAAAATTGGTCCATCCCCCCGTCTCGCTGTTAGCGACATTCTGCCCACTATTGATCATCCGGCCGATGTTGCATGAATACACGCCGCTTTGTAAGAGGCTTTCTCGACAGATGACAATCGGTTGGTCGGCGTCTCCTCTTCTTAAAGTTCCGGCGAACCCGATATAGGCTACCGCTTCAGCCGCAGCAGGGAAGCTTTCGCGGCCAAAAATCCTGGCGAAGAAAGACCTCGCCGGTGTCGCTTCTCGCCTCCCCACAACTCTGACCGCATTGATGAAGTCTGCGTCAAGGTCGAGTTCANNNCCTCTTTGCACGTCTCCGATGTTTCCTCCACTCCAGTTCACTTCCACGGGGAGATTTTCGCTCCTGTTTGCCATCGCTGCGTCACGACCGATCTGGTTTGCTCCAACATTGACGAGCGTGCCGTCTGCATTGTATAGGAACCTGGCTCCGGCTAGGGCGCCTGCGTCGGCGGCATTCTGTAATTCATTTTTCACCGCAACGAGATGGCCAATGTCGACGGCCAGAGCCGCAAACATGACGAGCAGGACAATCACGATGGCAACGACGATGGCACTGACTCCACGCTGATCAGTCCACCATGCAAATGGTCGCCGATAATCTTCCATTCTCTATTACCTCTCCCGCTCATTTCCCTTATTCCATTCGCATCACCGTTTCTGCCAACAGATCAATCCCCCCTGTAAGATCGGTGAGAAAACCCGGAAGGATCAGAAAGTCGTATCGATACGTGACCCTCACGGTGAGGCTATCGCCGGGATCGCTCCCTCCTCTCACGATGGTGGTCGTGGGCCCGGCGGCGACGCCAAAGGTGATGAGGTGGCTCCCGCAGTAGTTATCGACGACGGCTCTGATCTCGTCGTCGTTTGCTCTCGGATCTGAGAATAGAATTCCTCTCCTCGCACCTTCGCGACTGGCGTTGGTGATCATGGCTTTATCGTAGAAAGCTATACTAAACTCGATCATTCCGAAAATCAGGACGATCAGGAGGGGGAAGACAATCGCGAACTCTATCGCTGCCGCCCCTTTCTGGCTTTTGAATTTCATGAAACCACCCCTACTTACCTTCCTCCGATAGGGCTGAGGCTAAAAGTGTAAACAGGCTCTGGCGCGGGGCGCTCAAAGTCTTCTCTGTATTTTTTCAAGGTGAGCTCAGCGGCGTGCCCATCAAATCCTGTTGCAGGCTTGAGGTTTTTTCTCGCATCAGGGTTTAATATCTGGTTGTATTTGGCCGATTCAAAAGATGCCCCAAAAGGTCTGACAGTTCCGCAAGCGCTCAACAATACGGCTATCAATCCGATCCATATGAGAGGTCTGGTGGCCATACTCAACTCCTTTTCTATCGAGTCTGTGGTTTTGACTGGGAAGAGCGGTCTCGGCCCGGCACTTTGCGAATGGGTTTTTATCATCTTTTTTATGCGTGAAACCTCGTCCCTCTATTCCACCTACTACCCTAAGGAAATATGTGTCCAAATTCGCCCTCCAATCCGCCCTTATTGTCCAGGTAGGTGAAGAGGGAGTCTCGTTGCAAGTGCCCCGTTTCCTTTTTCCACCCTTCCAACATGCCAAAGAGAAAGAACTCGATGTCATTTGGCTCAACAAATCCATCTGTCGGCATGGACTGCTTTGCCAGGTCTAGGGGTTTCACAAGGTGGGGTGTGACGATGATGATTAGCTCTGTTTCTTTTTTTTGAAAAAAACTGCTTCGAAACAGTGCGCCGATAATAGGAATTTCTCCGAGAATTGGGAACTTACTGATGCTCTCCCGGACGGTCTCGCTGAGCAGACCTGCGATGGCAAAACTCTGGCCATCGCCTAGCTCGATCACCGTAGTCGCCCTTCTTGTCGTCAATCCGGGTACCACAAATCCTTCAAGAAGGACGGCAGTCGAAAAATCGAGTTCAGAAGCCTCTGGCGTGACTTTGATGCTGATCTTGTCGTCACTCAGCACCGTCGGGGTAAAACCGAGCGCTACCCCGAAAGTTTTGTAGTCGATCGCAACGGTTCCCAACCCTTGTGGGACGGGTATGGGAAATTCGCCTCCCGCCAAGAAACTGGCAGTTTGTCCACTCAAGGCAATGAGTGTCGGTTCGGCGAGAATCCTCACCAGACCATCCTCTTTCAGGGCATCGATAAAGCCCGTCCACGTGACGTCGGAGCCGTCGTAGGTGTGAACGAAACGAAAGAGGGCATTCACCGCCGAGCTGGCGGAGATTCCAAACGGGGCTCCAGGTGTTAGCGGGAGTCCCTCATCGGGGTCCACCAATTGGGTCAGACTCCCGAGCAAGTTGACGACAAACTCTTCTTCCCGAAAGACATTGAAATTGATCCCCAATCTTTTCGCGAGACTGCGAGACATCTCAGCCACTCTGACTTCCAACATGACTTGGTGGACACCCGCCACCTGAAGCAAATTGATCACCTTTTCTTTTTGTGCATAGGCGCTTGCCAAAGTGATGGCTTGGGAAAGATTAGCCGTACTCGAGATCGTGCCTGATAGGATGATTGAATCATGGGCGGGAGTGACACGGAGATCTTTTTCCCCGGGGAGAACCTCGTGCAGTTTTTGCCTCAATCGCGAGACATCAGGTACCACCTGAAGGTCATAGACAGCAGAGACTTGACTATTCCTCCAGAGGGTGACATTGGTGATTCCCGGCGTTTTTCCGATGAGATAGATTTGTGTGGGTGACAGAAGAACGAAGTCAGCAATCTCTGGGGCAGCCACCGAGACGCGTTTCACGGGCAAGGGGCTTCTGATGATCACGGATTTTCCTACCACCAGGCTGAGTTCACTTGGTGTCTGGTCCTCTGAAACCGCTGTTGCAGGATCTGCTGCCCAACAGGTGGGAAAAAAGACCATAAGGAAGGCAAAAACGACGGCGAAAGATCCCCTCCCAACCCTTTTCAGTCCGAGCCACTTAGCCATGGTTTTTCATCCTTTCCAGTTGTGACGGATAGCGCTAAAAACTACCGTCTGCTGTCATTTTGATCTTCTGCACTCGACCGCCTTTGATGATTTGCACGGTTAAAAGGGGGTCTTCGAGTTCCTCGGCTTTTGCCTTCTCTTCGGGGCTCTTTTTGGAGCTGGTGGAAATAGTCCTTTTTTTCTTCTTCGGGTTCGGGCGGAAAGAGGCGAGTGCCTTGGGTATCGTTGCCCCGTGAGTCAAGACGGTCTCCGTATCGGTTGGGTTTCTGAGAGCAAATTGAAGCCTTCCGTGAGAGGCCGAGAGCGCCAGTTTTTCTCCTTCCTGAGGCGTCACTTCCAGGGTGTAAACGTCAACAGGAGAGGTTCCGTCTGATTTTCCCTTTTCCGCCCTTTCCATTTGGGTCCCAGTCGCGAGGACCAGGATGTCTTCGAGCACGATCTTGGTGATCTCTTTTCCGTGTTTGTACCTGTTGTCCGTTAAGGTGACGAGAACGTCTACGCGATTTCCAGGACGGATGAAACCAGATAGTCCAATGACCTTATCGCCTTTTACCGCCAGTGCCCGCTTTCCAGGACTCACCACTGCCGCAGCACCGCCTGTGGTGACACTGATTGGAGCCAATTTAGACTCCGTAATTGCCTCATTTTCTTTCACCGGGACGATAATGATTCGTCCCTCTAAATCGTTAACATCGGAAAAATGGCCTTTCGGTAAACTCTTCTTGAAAAACGGCACCACTTTGATCATTTCGTGGGTCAACTTCGTTCCCCAGGTTAAATCCGCTACCGCCGCTACTACCGGCACGGACTCTTCTACGGGCACGATTACCGTTTGGGGCTTTGCCTTTTGTTCTAACCATCTATAAATGAAGATACTGGCCAAGAACGCGACCCCGAGCGCCAAGAGGAGCGTAATGATGACTCTCAATCTTCCCATGATGCACCATCCTTTCTCTGATCCTTTTTAAATGGGGAAACGGTATGCTGATATCCTCCAAAAAACAGCGCATATCGTCCTGATGGCGATGGCTAAACCATAAGACGGTTTCGGTTTCAATGTGATCTGAGGGAAAGGCAGATCACTAAATTTCGCGAAAAAACAGAATATCGCTGGCATTTCTCCCCTATGAGTCCGAGTGGTATGATCGGAAAGAAATCCATCGCCGAGACCTATCTGAGATGAAAAGTGAACTCTGTTCTTGCCGCCGTGGCATCGTGCATCACACGGAGTCGCCCCTACCGCGGGTGCACATCTCGTCCCTCGTGGATTGGAGAGGGATGCACACCCGCTTTTCCAAGGGACCGGAAAATATCTCGGTTCCGGTCCCTTGAGAGGGTACTGGCTTTGAGCCCTAGGTTGTTCCTGGATCAACCTTCTCATCCTCCTGCTGGGATGAGAGGGGTAATGGTATCAGCGACATACTGGAAGACGGCGCTAACCTGCTGGCCTGCTAAGGTGACAGCGGCAATAATGAAAACGGCGATCAAGGCTGCGATCAGGGCATATTCAATCGCCGTGACGCCCTCTTCACCCTTCAGTAATCTCATGAATCTTTTCATCACTCTTCCTCCATTTCTTTTCGGGTCAATGATGTCCTTCCTTACCTCATTAGCCGATTCTGCTCCTACGGTTCCTCACCTCCTTTCGAACATATTTCCTCATCTTGGATTCCGCGTTTTGTTGTTCCGTTTCAGTTCTTAAGAGTGCGGTTTCGTCACCCTGTCAACCTCGTCCATCAACTGGTCAAGGGTGAAGGGTTTTTCGATAAAGCTGTCACAACGATTACGGAGGGCCTCAATGACCAAATCCTTTTCCCCGTACGCTGTCATGATGATGAATGGCAAGGAACTATAATCTTGTCGTATCCTTTTAAGAAGATCTAATCCATTCATCCCAGGCATAATGTAGTCGGACAAAACAAGATCGATCTGCGTATGCTTGGGACGGCCAAATTGTTTTAGGGCCTCGTCAGCATTCAAAGCCTCGAGAACCTTGTGGCCCCTGCTTCTTAGCCCCCTTCTCAGGGTTTCGAGCTGGACGATATCGTCATCGACAATCAGCACATTCATTCTGACTCCTCCTCAGTGAGAGCCCCACAGAAATCGTGTGCTCCATTTGAAGAAAAGGACAACCAGCTGGAATTAAGTAGTCTGTATGCTTTTGTCAGACGGAACGACGTGCCTGTCCGATTCAATTGGTCTCCTCGTCCTCGTGAAACCATGAACGATAAAGCACCTATCGTGCCAGGTAGGAGTGGTTTTGGACATGGGTTGGAAAAATCAGTAAATTCAATATGTTGAAGACGGAGGGTCTAGCGGGGAGATTATTTTGAAGGGGCGCTGATCAGCCCGGCGACCATGCCAATATGGAACGGTTAAGGGATTAAATGCTTCTTTTTCAGGTCATTATCGTCGTTGTGCCATTTTGGCACGGTCCAATTCGGCACATTGAACCAACTCATTGTACGCCGTAAGCGGCCAATTTTCTTCGCAGGGTGTTCAGCCCGATAGCCAAGAGTTTTGCAGTTCGAGATTTGTTTCTGCCCGTCTGCTTATAAACCCTGAGAATATGGGATTTCTCCAATTCCTCAAGGGGAACGATCGGGCCAAATCCTGCCCCCGAATTCCCTTGCTGAATGGGTTTTCGTCCCCGTACATACCGGGGAAGAAAATTTGTTGTGATCGGCCTTCCATGGGCTAGATTTACTGCCGCCTGGAGGATCGAAATGAGTTCCCTGATATTTCCGGGATAATCATAGTCTATGAGCGTTGACACGGCATCGTCTTCAATGTTGTTGATTCCGGAAACCCCACACAGATCTTTCAGAATCCTGTTTATCAGAAGAGGGATGTCCTCTCTTCTTTCCCTGAGGGGGGGAAGGTGTAGCCATGCCCCCCTCAGTCGATAGTAAAGGTCTTTGCGAAACATCCCTTTATCTATCAATCGGTCCAGGTCGGCGTTGGTTGCCGCGATAAAGCGAACGTCGGTCCTTTGGGGCTTGCTGCTTCCTAGCTTGAGATATTCTCCTTCCTGCAACACGCGGAGAAGTTTACCTTGAAGTTCAAGCGGTAAGGTTCCGATTTCGTCCAAGAACAGGGTGCCTTTACTTGTCTGTTCGAGATAACCCACTCGATCCCTTTCGGCTCCTGTAAAAGCGCCTTTGGTGTGACCGAAGAATTCAGACTCAAATAGATTGCCTGTGAGGGATGCCATATTGATTGGGGTGAAAGGAAACCTTGACCTGGGACTGGCCGAATGGATAGCCCTGGCCAAAAGCTCCTTGCCGGTGCCGCTTTCGCCTGAGATCAAAACAGGGACGTTGCTTGCGGCATGAAGCTCAGCCTCCTTTAAGATTCTGAACATCCTCCCCGACCCTGTGACGATTGGCCTGAAAACCTCTGCGTGTTTCAGCCCCGGCGGAGACTTCCTTTTCCCGAGCTCTGGGATATCCAGGCGCCGCTTCCTTTCGAGGGTGCGCTTTACGGCAAGAATCAGATCATCTCTGGAGATCGGCTTGACCAGGTAATCATAAGCGCCATTTCTCAGGCACTCAACGGCGACTCTGGCCTCGTCTATGGCCGTCACCATCAGGCACTCGGTGTTTGGACTCGCGTTTTTTATCACTTCGAGCAGCTCCACCCCGTTCGTGCCCGGCATTTTGACATCTATCAGAGCGATGTCGAAAAATTCCCCATTTTCTAGTAGAGCAGCGGCTTTATTGGGGTCACTCTCCAGACGTACATTTCTGAAACCAGAGGAAATCAATCCCCTCCTGAGGCTATCGAGGAAATCCCGCTCGTCGTCGACGACGAGTATGCTGTTATCCATTTGGCTACTCCCCATTCCGAACTGATAGATTCGCTAAGGCGCCCACCCATTAGGAATCGCTTTTCATCGGCCTGCAGTTCACAATGTCCAGAATGACCCGAAAGGTGCTCCCTTTACCGGGCTCACTCTCCAACTCCATGCGTCCACCCAACTCTTCAACCAGTTTGTGACTCACAAAGAGACCGAGCCCAGTGCCCTTGCCAGCGGGTTTGGTGGTAAAGAAAGGTTCGAACACCCTTCGCCTTGTCTCCTCATCCATTCCACACCCGTTGTCACTGACCTCGACAATCACGGTATCGTGCCTGCTCTTACCTCGCTTCATACTGAGCCTAATCCAAGAGTCTTTCTTTTCAGCAGCTTCAGCAGCATTGATCAGAAGGTTGACCACGATCTGCTCCAAGGCCTGACGATCGCTGAAGATCGGGGGAAGATCGTCAGCAATAACCACTTCAAAAGAGTTAACCATCTTCTTTATCTGATAACCGCAAACGGCAACGCCCCTCTCGATCACCTGCTTCAGTTCAACCCAGCGCTGTTCCCCCTTATGGTTCCCTCTGGCAAATTCCCTCAGACCGGACACGGTGGCGCTGATCTGACCCGAAGCGTGCTCGAGGTTACCCAGAAGCCGAAAAACGTCTTCACGGAATTCAGGATAAGACATACCGAACAGTTCGAGATCCTGGTGACTCAGCGCATAATCGTCAATGACGGGGACGAGCTTCTTCAGATATTCCGTCAGGATGGGGATGTTAAAGGTGATGCAGTTGTTGAGGTTCTTGATCTCATGGACAACACCAGACACCAGAAGGCCAACAGAGGCGAGCTTCTGACTCTGAATGATTTGTCTTTCCAGGAGCTTAATTTTTGTGATATCCCTTATCAAGATCAGGAATCCGATCTCGGTTGGATATATGCATACTTGTTCGAATTTATCAGGATCCATTAAACCTTTTCGCTCAAATTTCCCACCACACCCCTCCAAAAGGGTCGAAGGAAACGGACACCCTTGACAGGGGGTTTTTTCTCTCCTCAATCCCTTATAACAACGCTCGCCAATAAGCTCCTCAGACTCGTCTGCTCCGTAATACTTCACTGCTGCACGGTTGATCTTCCTTATGGAGAAGTCCTCACCTAATATCAGGAGCGGATCTGAAATCCCATCACAAAGGGATTGAAGATCCCTGTTTTTCTCCCGGATTCGGTTTTGGGCATACTCCTCTTCATTGAATTGGGAGTTGGCAAAGGGGGAGATCCCGTTGCGCACTAACACGGCAGCTTCTGACACCCGATTACCCATTCCTCACTCCTTCGTCTATTAATAAGATCGCCGGGTTGTTTCTGCTGAAAACCCGGCTGTCTGTTCTGATGAAATAACTCGGAAGCCTTGGGACGTCCCTCCCCTCACAGACCCGTGGTTTCCCTTGTATTGTATTATTTTGTATTACAAATCAATTCGAAAACGATCCTTTCCTCCTCAACTCAGGACAGCCGAGGAATCTCAGAGAGATATCCTTAGGTCCATGTCGGATTTTTTCTCAGGACGTGAGGAGATTGAAGAAAAGCTCAGATCCAGAGAGCGTTCAAAAGAAAGGTAGCGTGTTCTTTCGATCCCAGAAATAACCATGGCCAACTCTAGGATTCGTCCGGAAATCACCGAGACAAAGTCGCGGTTTCGCCCCGGTCAGACGTGGAAAAAGTTTTCACTTTTTGGGAAAATGATTTCACTTAACATATTGAAAATATTAGCAAATTTTTATGAATTATACTCGATGAAACGAGGATGTCAAGAGGAAAAAACGCTTTTAGGTTTTCTGGCGTTCTAGGCGAAACGAGGTTATCCAGCGGCAGAAGCTGCCTGTGTCAAGCCCGGTCGAATTCTTTTTTCTAAGCCAACAAGACGGAGGGACTCGGCTTAGAGGGAGAGAATGCTTCGGAGGTCGCGACTCTCGGGGCAGAGAAGGGCTAGGAACCGAATATTCTGAGAAAAATTCGAAAAGGCTCTCGTTAAGCAGACTATCTGACTCCGTGGAATAGCTCACTTCCGGCGCCGGGATAGACCTTCCGCTCATTGGGAGGTGTCGGCGCTTCGACCGCAGGCCATCTATCGAGTTGGGGTTCCGGCCCTTCTCGGGCAGCGTCGGAGGGTTGGATGTCTCCCATGTTTGGGTTTCGACGGATATCGATACCCTCCACATTATGGCTGAACTCGATGGGCATACCGTTGGGATCGAAGGTGTAGATCGAATGGATGAAGCCGTGATCGATCACGTCCGATACGTGGAATCCGGCCGCGGAGAGCTTATCCTTGAGGTTCCAGAGGTCTTCCTCTGTTTCCACGCCAAAGGAGACGTGGTCAAAGACAAAGGGCCCGCTGACCGGTCGGCCATGATCCTTGTGGGAAACGGGTTCCACACCCGGCCATTCAAAGAACGCGAGCAGATCGCTCTCCGAAATCTGGAAAAAGTAATGTCTGTAGCCCGGCGTTCCGAGTCCAGCAACCAGCCGCATGCCCAGGAGATCTCTCCAGAATCGGATTGTTTTGTCCATATCTCCGGTTGCCATGGCTAAGTGGTTGATCCCATTGAATCGAATCATTTTTTCCCCTTCCTCTCTAGATTTGATTATGTCTCGGCTTTAGCATACAGGACTTCGTGATTCTTAGCATGTTTTCCCTGGGTCCTGCCAGGTATGGACGAAACCAAATTTCACCACACGTGGTCGGGACATCCAAATCGAGCGCCCCCGAGGCCCTCGTAGGGGTCAGAGATTTCCATGAGAGTGCGGAAGAGGCCACCCATCGTGTTCAATGAGGGGGTAGACAGTCGATTCTGGCTAGATGCAGAACTCAAATTTCCGTGCGCTGTTTATTCCCCCCTCTGTTTCCACCGAATCCCCTCATCGCAAAGGTCGACGATGCGGCACTGGTCGTGCCTCGGCCTTCGTGCGATGCAGACGGCCCTTCCGTGGAGAATCAAGAGATTGGAGAAGAGGGTCCATTCCGTTTTGGGCACAACCTCCATAAGATCGAACTCAATCTTTTCGGGATCGCTCTTCTGGGTCAGGCCGATGAGATTGGACAGTCTTTTGACATGGGTATCGACGACGATTCCCGGAATCCCAAAGGCCTCTCCAAGGATGAGATTAGCCGTTTTTCTCCCGATTCCCGGCAGGGAGACAAGATCCTCAAGCCTGGCAGGAATCTCTCCGTCAAATCGTTTCACGAGTTCAGTGGAGAGACCCTTGATCGCCTTGGCCTTGTTTCTGAAAAACCCGGTCGGACGGATATCCTCTTCAAGTTCACTCAATTCGACTTCCCCATAGTCCCTGGCAGATTGATATTTTTGAAAGAGGCTTTCGGTCACCTTGTTCACCCGCTCGTCGGTGCACTGAGCCGACAGAACGGTGGCTATCAGAAGCTCTAGGGGGTTACCAAAACGCAGCGCCGTCCTGGCATCGGGATACTCTTCCTTGAGAATTTCAAGGATTTTCGAGGCTCTCTCGCGATTATCTTTCCACATTCCCAGCTCCTTTCTGACGGAAATCTCCCTGGTCCCCACAGTCGCGTGAATTCACCCTGGAGCATATGCCGTTCCTAAGCTTCAGGTTGAAGGAGTAGTCCTGCGGGCGCCGAGGCCGGAGTTGGAACAATCCCCCCCCTCAACCCCACAGCAAAGCAGTTCCCAAACCTCAACCCACGAAGCGTTCCGTGTCTCTGTGGTAAGTGCGTATTCCAACCCAGAATGCGAGTTGAGCGCTTCAACAGAGGTTCGGATTGACCACAGTCAGAAAAACACTTGTGTGGGATTCTCATTCTTTGCATAGCATAGTGGCTGGACGATGTCCAGAAGGGGATCGTTGGGGGACGGACCGACGCAATGGCTTTTTGCTCAGTTTTGTAATACCATTGATTGAAGAACCCTGTTGATTCGGGGGATTCGAGAGTGGAGCCGATCATGAATGGGTAAGGGGTTAGGATGGATGAGGCGGTTCAGGTTTCTCGACCACACGGGTGATCTCGCCATGGAGGTTTTTGGGCAGGACCTCAAGGATCTCTTTGAGAACGCTGGTCGAGCGCTCTTCCACGTGATTACCGATCCGTCGGTTGTGGACGAACGGGTCGAGAAGGAGATTGCCCTGACCTACAGTGACCTGGCTACTCTGATGGTGGATTGGTTGGGCGAACTTCTCTATTTCCATGATGTTGAGGGACTCCTCTTTCGACGGTTCCAGGTGAAAAGCCTTACAGACAAAAATTTCAAGGCTAGGGCGTGGGGCGATTTTTTCAATGAGGGACAACATATAATCCGCACCGGGGTTAAGGCCGTGACCTTCCACCAGCTCGAGGTGAAACAGCAGCGAGGCCGATGGCGAGCCAGGGTAGTCCTAGATCTTTGATGCTGGAGAGATATCACAGAGGACATTCTCTTGTTTGCATCTCATCGGCAGTCCAGCTTTCGGGGGGACTCACCGCTCACCCGCCATACGCGTTCGAGACACGGAGGACGCTGAGTTTCTTGACTCTTTTCCGTTCTGCTCAGAGGGCAGAAGGAAAAAAGGTCCCTTCGGGAGTATCTGAGTACATGGCTTCATCCTGATGGTGACTTAATTTTCTTCCTGTCATTAACGATTGACGGCAAAATTTATGTTTACCACAGAGACACAGAGTACCCGGAGATGAAGTTCTTTTTTCGTTTGCCGGTAGAGGACGGCAAACGAAAATCATCAGCCCTATCGGGCAAGGGGTATACCATTGGTTAGGCCACGGTCAACCGTGTTGCACCTATCCTCGTTCTGGAGGGCAGTGTTTTTTTGCCCATCGTCGTCTCCCGATGGGCAAAAAGAAAAGACCCTCGGTGCCTCTGGAGTGAAACATTCCAGAAGGAATACGTCACTTTGTCTATGAATAGAAGCACTGAGTCACAGGATTACCGTGTTTCTGGCCAATGCGATGAATATGTTTTGTCCCATTCCGGCGGAGTGATAGTTTTGATTTGCCGCCGTCTCTCGGCAAATCAAAGAGATTAAGTTCTCTGCGATCTCTGTGCCTCGAGCGAAGCGGGCGGTGAATCAAAGCAGACAATTCCAAGGGTCGGTTGCCCATTGGAAAAGGAGACCTTTGCTATGGCTGACATAAAGGTTCAGAAGGCGACTGAATACACATGGCGTATCCCCCGGGAGGGAAGGATGCGGACCCACGGCGTCGTCTATGCTGACGAAAAAATGATGGATTCCATAAGGAAAGATCAGAGCCTGAACCAGGTGGCTAATGTGGCTTGGCTTCCGGGGATTGTGGGGCCCTCAATGGCAATGCCCGATATACACTGGGGATACGGCTTTCCAATCGGGGGCGTGGCTGCTTTCAATACAGAAACGGGGATTGTCTCTCCAGGTGGAGTCGGCTACGATATCAACTGAGGCGTCCGACTCATGCGCTCAGGTCTGATGCGCAAAGAGCTGGAGGGAAGGATCAGGGGCCTCGTTGACCGGCTCTTTATCAACATCCCATCGGGGGTTGGGTCGAGCCGCAAAGATCTCAAACTGAGTCAAGCCGAGGAGCGGAAGGTACTCGTTCTGGGGGCCCGATGGGCTGTGGAACGGGGGTTTGGAACGGCAACGGATCTCGAGTACATCGAGGAACGCGGGTGTATTCCGAGAGCAGATCCAGACGAGATCTCCAAAAAAGCTATGGACCGTGGGAGGGCCCAACTCGGAACCCTTGGATCGGGGAACCACTTTGTCGAAGTCGGATATGTCGAAGAGGTTTTCTCTCCTGAGAAGGCCGGGATTCTTGGCTTGGAGCAGGATCAGATAACCGTCATCGTTCATACGGGGTCGAGAGGCCTGGGCCACCAGGTGTGTGACGATCACATCCGGCTCATGCTTCAGGCAGCAAGGAAGTACGACATCGAGCTGCCAGACAGACAGCTCTGTTGTGCCCCAGTCGCCTCTCCGGAGGGCAAGAGATACCTTGGCGCCATGTCCGGGGCAGCAAACTTCGCTTTTACCAACCGTCAGATGATTACTCACTGGGTGAGAGAGACCTTCGAGAAGGTCCTCGGTCGAGGCTGTCGATTAGATCTCGTGTATGATGTTTGCCACAATATGGCAAAGATCGAAACGCACTCAANNGCTCGCGAACTCTGTGTTCACCGAAAAGGGGCGACTCGAGCCTTCCCCCCTGGCCATCCAGACATTCCCGAGCACTACCGTGGCATCGGGCAACCGGTTCTGATACCCGGGGACATGGGAAGATACTCGTATGTTCTTGTCGGGACTCAGAAGGCCTATGAAGAGACCTTTGGGAGTACCTGCCATGGCGCCGGGCGCCTGATGAGTCGGCATCAGGCCAAGAAAGTGGCACGGGGCCGTGAAATTACGAAAGAACTCGAAGACAAGGGCATCTATGTCAGGGGGGCAGGCCGCAGTACGATTGTCGAGGAGATTTCCGAAGCGTATAAGGACGTGGATGATGTCGTCCGGGTTGTTCATGGAGCCGGAATTAGCGAAATGGTGGTGAAACTGCGGCCTCTCGGCGTGATCAAAGGCTAAAGCGGCCCCTCAGGAACCAGCATCCTGAGAAGCGGAGAACAGATTCTGATACCCTCTCGCTCGGTCGGAAGGCGAGGAGGAAAGAGGCGAGTCTTGGCGAAGGGTGATCCAGGTCTGCCGAAGAAACTCCTGACCACCGTCGGTGGGATCATTCTGATACTCCTGGGCATCGTTGGACTTTTTCTTCCGATTTTGCAAGGGATTCTTCTGATCGTCGCAGGCCTTGGCGTTTTGTCCATCGGCAATGAGCGCCTGAGAAAATGGCTTGCCAGGATGAAAAAGAGGCTCCTTCACCGGGAGACCCGTTCTGAAGGATTGAAAAACAGGATCTCACCGCAGAAAAAGGCCTTCCACAGTTACGGAAATAGCGGATTAGAAGAGGGAGCGAATAATGAGCGGTAAGAGGTCCTCAGAAAGAAACACCTTATGCTCTCCGCAGTGGGGCTCGTCGGCCATCTTGGTGCAATGTTGGCATTCCCTCAAGATCTTTATTCCAAGATCGAAGTCCTGAACGATTTCGTGGTAGATGGCCTCCCTTCTCTCAGCCTCGGCGAACTGATCCGACAGCCGAGAGAGGAGTTGTCTGGCCACCTCGCCTTTGGTTTTTTTCTTCCCTCGTAAGGCCACGAGTTTCTTGATTTCTTTGAGACTCAATTCGAGTTCTTGAAGGGATTGAATGAGGTGGATTCTTCGGATAGCTTCATTATCGTAGAGCCGAAATCCTCCCTGACTCCGGGTGGCGGGGTTGATCAGTTTGAGCTCCTCATAGTACCGGATCGTTCTCAGCGATGCATTTGTCTTGCTGGCGACCTCTCCGATTTTCATCAGCTCGTTTTTTTTCTCCACGATGGGCCTCCCGGTCTCAGTCCCTTAAATATAAAAAAGATGTTCCTTCCGTTTCAAGGGCCGAGTCGATGTTCACCCGAGTGGGTGCCCGAGGCTTGCCCTCCTTTTGACTTTCTGTTACTATCGCAAAAAGCCGTATCTTTACGAATAATTAGATAGAAGCACAGGTAGGAGCCTTGACCATTTCAGAGAAGAACAGCCTTTGACATGGGCGTTTTCGGAGGATTTGTTGATGAAAGACTTTAGAATTTTGATCGTTGATGATGAAAGAGATGTGCGCGAAACCCTCTCCGAGATGATCGGGGGTTTAGGCTATCAGGTATTGGCAGCCGAGAACGGTGTGGAGGCTCTTGGTCGCGTAGAGAAGGAGAAAGTCGATCTGATCATCACTGACCTGTCAATGCCTAAGATGAACGGATTGGAACTGATCGTCAAGGTGAAAAAAATCAATCCGAACATACCGATTGCGGTCATCTCCGCATATGGAAGCGCGGAGAATACAACGTATGCGCTTACCCGAGGGGCTTTCAACTTTATCGCCAAACCCTTCAAAATATCCCAGGTTAAGGATTTGATTCGGAAAGGGAAGCAGTTAAGGGAACTTGCTCTCGGGACCTATGCCCTGATGGAGTGGGTACAGAGTCAGACGGACATGACCTTTCCCAGTCAGCCCAAACTATTTCCCTCAGCCATTCTCTTCGCCGTCAAGGAGTGCCAGTGGCGTGGAATTGAGGACGAGGCACGTCTTGAAAATGTTGCCATCTGCATGGAAGAGCTGTTGAGCAATGCCCTCGTCCACGGGAATCGCCGCGACAAGGACAAACAGATCAAAGTCAAGATGGTTTTTGACTCGAAGAAGTTTGTCCTTTCCGTCAAGGACGAAGGTGCTGGATTTGATGGAGAGAGCTACCTGGCAAGGATCAGGGAAGAACAGGAGTCTGTTCCTGATAAACGAGGTCTCTTTATTGTGGACTTTCTGATGGATGAAGTCCGATTCAACAAGAAAGGCAATGAGGTTACCGCTGTCATATATCGAGAAGACAGGACTGTGAGCCAATGACGAAGGATAGAGAGCCAGCGCACGATCCCATGGCCATCGATCTTGTTCTGGACCGATGGGAGCGATCAAAGGAGATCTCCCCCTGCATCATGCGCATGGAAGTCCTCCCTATGCGCAGGGGGAAGTGGGCAGAGTACCCCGCTTTCATCCATCACGACTTGGTTTCAGTTCTGAAAAAGAGGGGCATTTCGAGGCTCTATTCCCATCAGAGAGAGGCCGTTGAGGCCGTCCATGCCGGCAAGGATGTGGTTGTGGTTACCCCAACGGCCTCAGGCAAAACCCTGTGCTACAACCTGCCGGTCCTCAATTACAAGATAGAGCATCCAGAGGCCCGTTCTCTTTATCTTTTCCCTACCAAGGCTTTGGCACAGGACCAGATGGTCGAACTCCAGGGGTTTCTCGCTGAGCTGCCCCTGGCTATGAAGATTCACACATATGACGGTGATACCCCCGACGATGCCCGTCGGGCCATTCGGCTACAGGGAGACATTGTGATTACGAATCCAGACATGCTTCACACTGGGATACTCCCTCATCATACAAAATGGGCCGGTTTTTTTCAGAATTTAAAGCATGTTGTTCTCGACGAACTCCATTTCTACCGAGGTGTATTGGGCTCCCATATGGCCAACGTGATGCGGCGATTGGACAGAATCTCCGCGTTCTATGGCTCCAGACCGCAGTTCATCTGTAGCAGCGCGACAATTGCCAATCCGAAGGATCTCGCCGAGAGCCTTGTCGAAAAACCCATGGATTTGATTGCCAAGAGTGGTGCCCCTTCAGGAGAGAAGGTCTTTGTGTTCTTCAATCCTCCAGTGATTAACAAAGAGCTGGGGATTCGAGGAAACCATCTCAAAGTTGCTGAAAAACTCTCCCGCCCGCTCCTGAAAGAAAAGGTCCAGACCATCATTTTTGCAACGAGCCGGTTGAATGTGGAGGTGTTGACAAAATACCTAAAGGACCGATTCGCGAAGGACGGTGATATGAGTCAGCGGATTCGGGGCTATCGGGGAGGATATCTCCCGAACATGAGGAGAGAAATTGAGAAGGGTCTGAGGGAGGGCAAGGTTCTGGGTGTCGTTTCCACNNATGCCTGTATTATCGCAGGCTATCCCGGGACCATAGCAAGCACGTGGCAGCAGGCCGGAAGGGCAGGACGTCGGTCCGGTAAGTCTCTGGCAGTTCTGATTGGAAGGAGTACTCCCCTGGACCAGTTTATTATGGAACATCCCGATTATTTCTTCGGGAGAACTCCAGAACACGGTCTCGTCAATCCCGACAATCTGTTGATTCTCCTGAGCCACATCAAGTGTGCTGCCTTTGAGCTTCCATTCCAGGAGGGGGAGAAATTCGGTGGAGAGGATCTAGATCAGATCCTAGAATTCCTCGGCGAAAAAGGCGTCCTTCACAGATCTGGAGGACAATGGCACTGGACACAGGATGTCTATCCGGCAGACGAAATCAGCCTGAGGAGTATCTCTGAAGAGAACTTCTTGGTCATCGACACAACGAGTGAGAAGGGACGGCCCGCTGATCGAGTCATTGCCGAGGTGGACTTCGTGGGCGCCCACACCACCCTCTATCCAGAAGCGGTATATATGTGTGAATCTGAGCTGTACCAGGTCGAAAAGCTTGCTTACGACCATCGCAAGGCCTATGTGAAGAAGTTCCACGGAGAGCATTATACCGAGGCGTTAACTTATACAGACATCAAAATCTTGGAGACATTCGAAAGTCGCGGGAGGGATCCCTACATTATTGAACACGGCGAGATAAAGGTGACCAGCAAAGTGGTCGGGTTCAAGAAGATTCGATTTCGCACTCTGGAAAACCTCGGATACGGGAAGGTAAGCCTTCCCGATCAAGAAATGCATACAACGGCCTGCTGGTTCGTATTCCAAAAAGCGATCCTTGACAGCCTTCCTCTCCCGCGTTGGGAGATTATTGACGGCGTGCTCGGAGTCTCCTACGCGCTGCATGCAGTGGCCTGTCTGCACTTGATGTGTGATCTACGAGACATTCAAAGGAGTGTTGGCGACAGGGGTGCTCGATGGTTTGTGCGGCTATCGCGAGAGGGTAAGGGGCTCTATCGGTCTGCAGACGGAGAGGATCGACTCTCTCCAGACGTGATAAAGGAGTTCGAGCCGACAATCTTCCTCTATGAGAGCTACCCGGGGGGTGTTGGCTTTAGCCCTCAGATCTTCGATGATTATGAAGGTCTGCTTCGAGATACCCTCGGACTCATCTCGAGATGTCCCTGTTCACACGGATGCCCCTCGTGCGTTGGTCCCACAAAGGAGGTCGGTATGAACTCCAAAGAGGTGGCCCTCGCCCTGTTGAAACGGATTTTGAAAGGCGGAAAATGATATCGGCATTCTGAGACTCGGGTTAGGGGACTATGGACATCAAAGAGCGGTTGAAGCGCCTGGATTCGATCTCAAGTGGGGCGCAGCAGTCCCGTGAGGAGATTATCTCGGATTTGAGAAGAAGACTTGAGCGGCTTGTTGATCCCCAACGAAAAAAAGGTGTCCATAAACGACCCCACATGACTACGGAGTGGCTGGAGGGTGAGGAGGTGGCCACCCCCTTTGGAATGGTGTTCATGCGACAACAGATCTATGGATCCGGGCATCGGCATGGAGAGATGCTACTCGACCGTGTGATGGAGATCCCGACGTATCCGGTCTCCCTGCTTTCGGAGGATGAGAATCTCAGAGACCTCGATTTCTCTCGCACCGTGTATCTCGATGTGGAGACAACGGGTTTGACCGGTGGAACGGGAACATGCGCCTTTCTGGTCGGCGTGGGGTACTTTGAGGGGAACCGGTTTGTCACTCAGCAACTCTTTCTGCGAGATTTCACGGAGGAAAGGGCAATGCTCTGGTTGCTGAGTGAACTGGTCAGAGATTTTCGCTTCCTCGTTACGTTTAACGGAAAGCGTTTCGACATTCCCCTCCTAGAAAATCGATTCATCCTCGCTCGCATGGATAGCCCGTTTAGGGATCTGCCAAATTACGACCTGCTCTTTCCCTCGCGAAGGATATGGAGGGGAGCCTACGAGGACTGCCGACTCGCGACCATAGAGTCATCTGTCCTTGGCATCTATCGGGAAGACGATGTTCCAAGTGAGCTGATTCCTTACATCTATTTCGACTACCTGAGGAACGGAAATGAGAGCGAGATTCCTCGCGTTTTCTATCACAACCGCATGGACGTTCTCTCACTGGTCACTCTGGCAGCGAGAATCCACGACCTGGTAGACGCTCCTCAAACCTACGGGAGACGTGAATGGATTGAGTCGTATGCGATTGGAAAACTCCTTGCCAGGCAGGGGAGGAGGGCGGAGGCTATCGATTGTTTTCATAATGCTCTGCGATGCTGTAAAGACGCTCGGGAGTGGGAGATTTTGAAATCCCTCTCCTTGGCCAGGAAGAGAGAGAAACAGATGGAGCGAGCAACCTCAATCTGGATGGAAATGATATCCCTCGAAAGGGGCCGCGAGCTTTTTCCCTATGAAGAGCTCGCAAAATTCTATGAGCACCAGGTGAAAGACCACTCAGAGGCGTTGAGATGGGTCGAGGAGGCTTTTGAGGCGGTTGCGTTTATCAACCCGCTCGAACGAAACGCGCTCAGACACCGTCGTCAGCGTCTCTATTTTAAGATCGAAAGGGGCAAAACGAAACGACTGAAAAAAGGCGAGGGGTGTTGAGATCCAATTTGAACTGTAGCGGCCTGAGCTGCTCTATCTCAGTCCGAGAAAGTCGCAAAACCAACAGAATGAGTTTTGCAGATGGTGGAGAACATATCATCCGCCACACAATGAGGGCCCTGAGCAAGAGGGGGCGTCCTTGCCGGCGATGAACAGAGGGAATGCCTCCATTCCGGAGTATTCGGAGATTTCTCGAGACAAAACCTGCCGGTATAGGGAAGTGATTTGATCAGCGATGTTTTCCCAGGAATATTTTTTAGCGTGCTGAACACCGTTTCTGCCCATCCGATTTCGCAGCGAGTCATCCTGCAGAAATAGGTCTATCTTTTCTGCGAGGGCCGCCGCATTTCCCTCAGGAATCAGAAATCCCGTCTTTCCGTGCCTGATGGTATTGTTGAGACCCCCCACCCGTGAGGCAATGACGGGGCTCCCACAAGCCATGGCCTCCAATGCGACCATACCAAAGGATTCGTAAAGAGACGGTAAAACGCAAACCTTAGCCGCGGAATAGAAATAGGGGAGAAGGCCTTGAGGCTGAGGCCCCAGAAAGGTAACCATCGAATCGAGACCTAACTGAGCCGTAAGGTTCTTCAGTCTTTTGACCTGTCCATTGGCGGCATTTCCGCCGTTATCGAGATCCCCCCCAATGATGAGGAGAGAGAGGTCCCGCGAGGAGATTCTCGATTTCTCGATGAGAATGGCGAGAGCCCTGAGAAGACAATCCAATCCCTTGATAGGCTGAATCCTTCCGACAAAGAGAATGACTTCCCGAGAGGACAAACCGAGGTAATCCCTGGAACTCTTCTGTGGCAATGGACTGAAAAGATTCAGGTCGACCCCGCAGGGGACAACTTCTATCCTCCCCGGATCTGCCTCATAGTACGATAACATGTGAGCCTTATCAGATGGACTGGAAGCCACGATGAGATCCGATCGTTCCATCAGTCTCTTTTCGACGAACACTCGCAGTGAAGTTTCCTTGTCTTCCTCGTTCTTGGCGACCCTGTTTTTCATCACGCCGAGGGTATGGAACATATGGACGAGGGGGGCTCCCAGATCCTTCTGAAGGCTGAGCCCAGCCCACCCAGACAGCCAGTAATGGCTGTGAATGACATCATAGTGGATTTTCTCTGCCCTCACAAAGTCCAGAATTTCACGACGGAACTGAGGGAGGTGTAACCAGACCAAGCGCTTGTCATAGGGAGCCTCCGGACCGGCCGGAATGTGAATTACCCGAGCGCGGGGACCTAGAGGGACGACTCTGTCAACCTCCGGGTTTTGAGATCGTGTAAATACATCGACACAAATCCCGAGACTTCCGAGTTGGCGTCCGACCTCCCTGACATAGACATTCATGCCCCCTGTTTCTTTCCCTCCGAGGGCCGCCAGGGGGCAGGTGTGAACACTGATCATTGCGATCCGCTTCAATTCCCCTTCTCCTCTCCCATCTGGATTATGCAGTTGTAGATCTCCGTATCCCGCGCGTTGAATTGGTACTTATAGGATTCATTTCCCCTCAGGAAATCGTAGTCTCTGGCGCCCCCTTCAATGGCATTCCGTATGGAGTGGCTGATCAAGACCCAACCAGGGCTCCAGTGGCTGAATTCGGGATCGTATCCGGAGTTGTAGGCATAGACAGTGTCTCGGTATCTGAAGTTTAACAGACCTGCGAGTTTATGGTGGTTGGCTTCAAGAAAGACGAGTTCCAGCCATCCCTCTTGCAAAAGGAGCCAGGCCATCTCCCTGAAAAATCCTTTCCTTTTCGTATTCATAAAGTCCATCTTACGCGCATTGCTCTTTTGATGGAGGTCAACAAAGGATTGGATTCCCTCAGGGAAAGACGCTGAATCGACAGCAATGTATCGGCAGCCTTCCGACTCTCTGCGGATTTTGTTGATCTTTCGTTTGATTTCATGCCGCTGTTTCTGACTCATTCCAGCGAGAAACTCATTCCAACTTGAGGGAAGTTTGACCCGAGGACAGACATCTTCGACGGTGAGGATCTCTCTAAACCCTTTTTGTTTGCAAAGTCCTCTGAATATCTTAAGGGTAGGTGATTCAGGTGGAAGACAGTGGAGATCTAAAACATCCCAGAGGTCTAAATGGGTGCTCAGGAAATCGACAACTGCGGAATAGAACGAAGCCTCGCTACCCTCGGAGACGATGAAATCGAGGTAATCCGAGAGGTCCGTGCCCCCAATAAACTGAATCGTTTTCCGTTGATCTCGGTCGAGATGATAGAAAAGGGGGGCGACTCCCAAAAGATTGTCCCCGGAATCTCGAACGCAGAAGAGAAAGAGTTCACCCGGACGGCCGAAGTGTTTCCACCATAAACGGTTCCATTGCCATGTCTGGAATATGGTGTTCGTTGCACTCCGCCCCAAGAGTTCTTTCCACTCGGTCTCCAGATTCACCAAATCTGAAAGGTTCTGATGAATCTGCAGAGTCACTCCATTCGCTGTCATCCAAATCTCCCAAAAGCCTCCGGGCCCTTTGAGGATTACAAGTCCAAAATATCATAGCCTTCCCGATGGTCGCAATGCCAAAGGCCTATTTCAGGTTTTTTTCAACTGCCAGTAATTTGACAGGGAAATCCTTTTTCTCTAAAATGATGACAACATTGGGGAGTCTGACAAGGGTGACGAAAACGTCTTCCTCTTCAAAATTAAATCGCTTCTTTGACTGGCTCATTCGTCGGAGTTTTCAAGACTTGAGAATCAAGGAGCCGACGGTGGCTTGCTACATAGCAAGCCTTCTGGCAGAATTCGCTCGAACTGATAATCTCTACAAGATCAGAAGCTTGCAGGGTAAGCGGTTGGAGACGGTGGTCGAGTTGCTGCTCGAGGCAAAAATGCTGGAGGAGCTCGGTTCAGAAGTTGAGAAGGAGCGTGAGATTTATAAGCATACGGGGGATTATATTCTCTTCATGTCAGGGATTTTCCGGGAGTATGTCGAGCGGAATGCCTTTCTCAGATACTACATGGAGGAAGGGGAAAGAGCCTATCAAGGGGTCTTCGACAGGGATCTTATGCTTCATCGACCGGCCTCTCTTTTTCTAGAACTGGCAAGGAGATTTGAATTCTATTCTGGGGCTATCCACTACATGAAAAAGACGTTTTTCATCGAAGGGGGTGTGGAAGACCCCTTTCTCGACTTCGCCAGCCAAGTAGGGCTTTTGGCCTAGATGGAGGTGTTGAAGGAGGGCTCGCCATGCCGACGTATGATTATCTCTGCAAAAAATGCAAGAAACCTTTCACTGCAATATTGACCCTCAGCGAATATGAGAGAGGAAAAGCAAAGTGTCCCCATTGTGGTAGCAATAGCCTAAAACAGCAAATCACCTCATTCATGACCAAAACATCCCGAAAAAGCTGAACCGAAGCCTCAAGGGTCCGATTTCTCCCGCTATGAGTTGAGCAAGAAGTACGGGTCATCGAAGTCGTCTCTCATCGTCAGAAGTGCCTGTGTAAATCATTTGTGGAAGATGACGGCCAAGAACTCTGGAGATGCAGCCGGGGGAGCTCATCCGAGGGGTCAGACTCTGAGATTCTCGATAAAATCGTTCCACTTCTGCTTGGATGGGTTACTGTCAGGCTCGATGAAATAAAGGCCAGCCTTGAAATTTGGGGGGGGAGTTCCAGGAAAAAAGAGATTATACCAGATCATCGTCCCAGCCATGGAAACGGCATTTCCTTCGAATTCGACCTCCACGTTGACTCTCGGTCCCTCCTGGGAGCGGGCCATAACCGGCATGAGATAAGCCATATCCTGAGGCGACAGCATGACATCGATCGTTAGACCCTCCATGGCAATGTCATAGGTCTGGCCGTTGATTCTGTGGCCTCGAACCGGGCGAGTTTTCTGGCGGGCCCCTCCGGTTTTTTCGTCTGAGATCGTAAAGGAAAGGGGCAATCTGACCTTCAAGCGACGGTATCGTCTCCTCTCTCCCATCGAATTCCCTAAACCCACCGAGGCCACGGGCCTCTCCTTTCGTTGAAGGAGGGACTTATGAAGGCAGTCGAAAGTTCGTCTCTCGAAAATGGCCACTCCCTTTCTACTCCATAAAATGGATTTTGTCAAATTTGAGATCCTGATCGAGAATTGAATCAGATGAGATTATGATATACTCAGAGTGTCCCTCTGAGAGGCGGTTTGGTGAGTACGAGGTGGCCTTTAAGGTGATCTGAGGGATTCGAGTGGGGAGAACATGAAGGTGTCGGTTAGGGTCGTCGTTGCTTCATTGATTGCTGTCCTCTTCATTTCGGGATGCGCCAGCATTTCCTTTCGAGAGATCCGGGGTCCGAGGGACGCTCTGGTTCGGTTGAGAAATGGACGATATCCTCGGTTTTTGGATGACCTCGACAAAGCCTCCCTGAAAGAGGCCATCCTGGGGAGTCTTCAATACTTCAGGTCTCGGCCTCAGAATCAGGCAGTGATCTTCGGTCCAGATACGTACACACCGTCGGAGGTGGCATCTTCCCTCGAGAGGTTTTTGGATCTTCTGGATGAGGCCCGTACCGTTGAGGAATTCGAGCGTCTTATCATGAGGCACTTCTTCGTGTATCAGTCCGTCGGTCGCGGGTGGCGGCGGCAGGTTCTCTTCACCGGTTACTATGAGCCCGTTGTGGAGGGCAGTACGACTCGTGACGACCGTTACCCTTATGCGCTGTACCGAAGGCCAGATGACCTGGTGGATGTGTGGCTGGGCGAGTTCAGTGCGAAGCTTGAGGGGAAGAGGGTGAGTGGGAGAAGAGATGGACAGAAACTCGTTCCCTACTATACGAGAGAGGAAATTGACGGCGATGGAGCTCTGGCAGAAAAAGGGTATGAGATCGTCTGGCTGACCGATAGAATCGATCGATATTTCTTGCAAATTCAGGGTTCTGGAATTGTCAAACTGGAGAATGGGACTTACTTGCGAGTTAATTACGCCGCGTCCAACGGAAGGTCTTACCGAAGCATCGGGAAGCTTCTGATAGACCGAGGTGAGGTCAGCAAAGAGAAGATGTCAATGCAGGGAATTCGCGCCTATCTTCAGAACCACCCGGAAAGAATGGACGAAATTCTATACCACGATCCGAGCTACACCTTCTTTCGTGTGGTCGAGGAGGGTCCACTGGGAAACATCAACATACCCCTCACCACCGGTCGGTCGATTGCCACCGACTCCAGACTTTTTCCAAAGGGGGTGCTCGCTTTCATCATGACGGAGAAACCGGTAATTGACGAGAATGGAGAGATAACGGAATGGAGACCCTTTTCCCGCTTCGTGGTCAATCAGGACACCGGTGGCGCCATCCGCGGCCCTGGTCGGGTGGATCTGTTTTGGGGGGAAGGTGAGGTTGCTGAGATTTCGGCCGGAAACATGAAACAGAGAGGAAAGCTTTTTTTCCTGATGGGGAAATAGGGGAAATAAGGTGCTCCCATACATACGGGTTGACCTCCGAATCTCTGGGGGAACTCCTCGAAGTTTACTTATTGTTTTCTCGACTCATTTGTGATAGACAGTAGGTCTGAAGGAGGAAAAATGGACGATAGTGACAGTAACCAACGCTTGCAGGAAGAAAGGGGGGATTGCTTCGGAAAAACTTCTTAGAGATGACCTTCCCTTTTTCCTGCCTTTTTTGAAACCCTTCCGTTGAGTCGAATCATCAAATAGCCAAGAAACTGGATCATCACTTGGGATTCCAATCGGTCACACGGGGTCGGAGGAGGAACTATGCATGGTGTTCTCTTTATTCCGGAACTGCGGCAACTGATGGCCGCAAGAGATCATGAGACGATTCGGGAGGTCTTTGTAGACGTTCACCCGGCAGACGGGGCTGAACTCGTATCGGGTCTTGAACCTTCTGAGATTTTAGATATTCTCGCCATTGTCGGAAACAGGACTTCCATTGAAATATTCGAACAACTCGATCTCCCTATTCAGAAGACCTGTCTTGAGGAGGCGGACCCAAAAGCCATCTTACCGTTCATCGAGGGAATGTCTTCAGATGACCGGGTGGATTTGATTAAGCAAGTGGAACCCGAAATTGCTGACCGGCTCATGCCACTCCTGGCCCAGGCCGAAAGGGACGACATTAGGCGACTCCTTGCCTATGAAGAGGGAACCGCTGGAGCCATTATGACCACCGAATACGCCTCAGTCGGGAAGGATATCGCGGCGGATGAGGCCCTGAACCGATTGAGGATGGAGGCCCCAAACAAAGAGACGGTCTACTACGTCTATGTGGTTGATCAGGATCGAAAGCTAAAGGGTTTCGTCACCCTGAAAGATATCCTTCTTGCCCGGCCAAACCAAAAGGTCGAGAACATCATGGAGGAGGATGTCATTAGCGTATCCATTGACGAAAACGTGGAAGAGGTGGCAGACAAGATTTCACATTACGATTTCCTGGCGATACCAGTGATCGACCATGACGACCGTCTCGTGGGGATCGTGACAGTGGACGACATCCTCGATGTTGTCGAGGAAGAGGCTACAGAGGACATCTATCATCTAGCGGCGGCTGGGAAACCGGTCGACTATCTCCATACCGGGATAATCAGAATTGCAAGTGAACGGATTCTCTGGCTTTTTATCCTCGTCCTGGCGGGATTCGTGGCAGGCTGGGTCATGCAGAGGTTTCAGGACCAACTGACCGCGGTCATTGCCCTGGTCTTCTTCATACCTGTCCTCACGGCGACTGGGGGGAATGCTGGAACGCAGACAACCACGGTAATCATTCGCGGTCTCGCCACAGGGGAACTGGAAATGAGAGACGTCTTCAGGATCCTATTCAAGGAGATCAGGATCGCCCTTCTTGTAGGTCTTGCCATGGGTCTCCTCACCGCGATTCGGGCCATTCTCACGAGACCCGAACCACATCTCGTTGTCCCCCTGAGCCTGACAGTCGGTTTGGCTATGGTCGTATGCGTCTTGCTTGCGATTTCTGCTGGAGCCATCCTCCCGATTCTTTTCAAGAAACTCGGCTGGGATCCGGCCCTGATGTCCGGCCCTTTTATCAGTAGCCTGATGGACGTCTTTACCCTGCTCCTCTACTTGAGCCTCGCCATGTTCATCATTCCGTAATAGGCTTGGCGTAGGCATGAGGACTGATCGATTGGCCCCTTTTGCTTCCCTTTTCGGCGGCCAGCTGGGCCTCCCCTCATAGGGACTCGACCTCAAACGACGAAAACCGGTAGTTGATTTCTCTGGATTTTCGTCATATACTTACCCGGATTGGCTTCTTGGGAAGCCCAAAGGTTTCGTTTTGAAAAGGCCCTCGGGATTTCTAAGGATCCCGAGGGCTTTTGTGTGAAGTATTTTTCTGTCGGATGTGGGCACCTTCTGGTTCACAGCACCTAATCGTTTCATGTGGGAGATCGAAGGATTCAGGAGTTTGCTCGGAGGAGGACCAACGTGGCCATCAGTGTAGAGGTCAGGGATGATATTGAAAAGGCGATTAGAGCACTCAAAAAGAAGATGCAGTTGGAGGGTGTACAAAAGGAACTCAAGAATCGAAAATTCTATCAGAAACCGAGTGTCAAGAAAAAACGGAAGAGATTCGAGGCGAACCGCAGGAGACGGAGGTCTATAAGCCGGTCCTATAGATCAAGATAGGCCCCTCTCGGTAGGAGGATAGGAATGTCTAAGAAGCTATATGTTGGGAATTTGCACTATGAGGTCACGGAAGAGGATCTCAGCAAGAGCTTTGGGAAAATAGGGGAGTGTAGCTCAGTGAACATTGTCCGGGATAGGTATTCGGGCATCTCAAGAGGATTTGGTTTTGTGGAAATGGCCACTGACGAAGAGGCCAAGGAAGCGATCCGGGAATTAAACGAATTGGAGCTTCACGGAAGAAAGATTGTTGTCCAAGAGGCTAGGTCTAGGGGGGAGAGAAAGAAAACCTCTTCTGGCAGAACAGGTTTCAGGAGGAAGGAAAGATTCTGACCGTCATGGAGATTGAGGTATTGTCAAAAAGGGTCATCGTCCCAATGAGTTAGAGAACGTGCGGAGAGAAGGGACGTCTCTGCTCCCTTACCTTTCTTGATCTTTCCCGCGACAGAATACCCCTTTTCCAATAATACCTCGCGCTCCTGCGCTCAGCGTCGCAGCCATTGTTGAGGCATTCGAACCTCAACTTCAGCGAAATCCAGATAAAAGGGGAAGAACGATGCAGTTACGGAGCCGAATAGGATTTTTGTCATTCTCATTGGCATTGGCGCTCGCCTGGCCGACTTCTCCGGCATGGGCAGAAGAAAAGCAGCCTGCCGAGGCCAAAGTTGCCGTGGTTAACGGCTCCGTGATCACCCAGGAGGATTTCGAGGGTGAGCTGAGTCGTGTGCAGCAAATGTTTTTGAGGCAGGGAAAGCCGCTCAGCGCTTCTCAGCTATCGGGAATCAAAGGGGAAGTCCTTGAAAGCCTGATCAACCGAGAGTTGCTGTATCAGGAAAGCCAGAAGAGAGGAATCGAAGTTGACCAATCAGCGGTCGACGAACGGATGAGCACTCTGAGAAAGCAATTTCCGAGTGAAGCCGAATTCAAAAGGGTTATGAGCCAGATGAATCTTACCGAAGACGGCCTAAAATCGCAGATTGAGCGAGAGATGGCAATCCAGAAATTGATCGATGGGGAAATTGCCGGCAAAGTAAATGTCTCGGAAGAAGAAATCAAGAGTTACTATGACGACCACCCGAACGTTTTCAAACAACCCGAGCAAGTGCGTGCCAGCCATATTCTCATAAAAGTCGATGCGCAGGCAGAGAGCTCGCAGAAAACCGAGGCACGCAAGAGGATTGAGAAGATCCAAGAGAGGATCGAGAATGGTGAAGATTTTGCAACCCTTGCCACAGAATTCTCCGAGGGCCCGAGTCGTGTCAGGGGTGGAGACCTTGACTATTTTAGACGCGGACAGATGGTAAAACCTTTTGAAGACGCCGCCTTTGCTTTACAACCGGGCGAGGTGAGCGACGTCGTCGAGACCAGGTTCGGGTACCACCTCATCAAAGTGACAGACCGAAAACCTGAAACGACGATCGCCTACAAGGACATCAAAGGGAGAATCCAGGAGTTTCTCAAACGGGGAAAGATCGAGGAAGAGACGAAGCAGTACGTCGCGATGTTGAAAAAAGAGGCACAGGTTGAGACATTCCTGGAGCTGGAGCCCTAAAGACTTAAGCCATAGACGCTGAGAGTTAGGAGCGGAGATACATTGGTGGTAAAAGGGCGTACGGTTGACTGTGTGGATCAGAACCATTTGAAGGAGTTTGGAGAGAACCGTAACTCAGAACACTCTCACATTGCGCCTGATTGAGTTTATAGACTTTCGCGCCGTATCTCGTGTCTTGATTCTGGCGATAATGAAGGGTGAATGAGTGGATTCCAGTTCTTTTGCGAGAAAGGCCAGTCACCTCGGCCTGTGTTTTCCTCCGAACTCTGAAAGAGGTCGTGAAATGAACCAAATAGAACTTGTGTTAAGGGATTTTCTGCGAACTGAAGACACCGAAACCTATCTGTGTAGATTTGTGGCAATCTCAGAAGGCCATAGTGTGAAAGAAGCGGATGAGTGTGTAGATGGAAATGTAGGCT
>JABAOH010002777.1_pt5 | contig 34378 bp, 34 predicted proteins | sample 7062181 | NCBI WGS metagenome assembly JABAOH01 (sample SAMN14538630, study PRJNA623070) | marine sediment metagenome | biome: marine biome [ENVO:00000428]; feature: marine pelagic biome [ENVO:01000023]; material: deep marine sediment [ENVO:00002113]; isolation source: pool of 5 deep marine... | reverse complement strand
GCGCGCCCGAGGAAGTCGGCGAGGCGGTGCGCCGCTCGGCGACCAGCGACCTGGCCGGCCTCGACCTCGACGAGTCGTCGTCGATGGGCTACACGGTGCGCGCGATGACGGCCGGGCTCTGGGCCTTCCTCAACGCCGGCGAGTTCGAGACCACGCTGCTCGACGTGATCCGCGCCGGCGGCGACACCGACACGAACGGCGCCGTGGCGGGCGCGGTGCTGGGCGCCAAGTTCGGGGCGTCGGCGATACCCCGGCGCTGGATCGAGCGCTTGCCCGACGCCGACGGGCTGAAGGCGCTGGCGGATCGTTTGTTGGATGCTGCGCGCGCGTGATCTCGGCCAGCTCGCGGTTGCCGGTCGGGCGCGACGATGGGCCCTCGCTTCATGTCGCCCGGCACTCAACGTCGGTTGAGGTGGAAGCTTGTGGCCTCGGCATGACTCCGCAAGCTTGGACGCCTCGTTAAGTGCCGGGCTCCAAATGTCCGCTCGTGGCCCATCGCCGCACCCTCCCTCTCGCGAGTCCGAACCTGTCCCAGCTTAGCGACTCAACAACCGGCCGCCACTATGCGTACGACAACGCGATATCTGATCCTGGCCCTGGCTCTCGTCTCGATTTACGGTCTGAACGAGCTGCTGAAGGGGTCTGCCGGCGGTAGGCGGACCGCAGCGCCGGCCGTCGGCGTGCTGCCGCCGGGCGCGGTCATCGCCGGCGAGCGGATGATCGTCGCGGCGTTCGAGGAGGGGCGATCCGGTATCGTCGTCCAGTCGGCCGGCGTCGCCCAGCGCCTTCTGCCCGATGACCAGGAGGGCGATCGTCACCAGCGCTTCATCCTCAAGCTGGCGTCGGGTCACACCCTGCTTTTGAGCCACAACATCGACCTGGCGCCGCGCGTCCCGCTGGCACCAGGCGACTCGGTCGAGTTCCGCGGACAGTACGAGTGGAACGAGCAGGGCGGCGTCATCCACTGGACCCATCACGACCCTCAGGGCGATCGCCCCGGCGGCTGGATCCGGCATGCGGGCACGCTCTATCGATAGGATACCTGACCCCCATCTCAGATTGCCGGTACGATGACAATCCGTTGTCTGTCCCGCTCTATACTCGAACATGGGCAAGCGGCGCGCCGGGGCGCAGAACCGACAACCGAGATTGGAGGTTTTGTGATCGATAGCTTGATCGTAATACGGCAGCTTGATGGAATAGTACATCGTATTACGAACGGCTCGATGGAGAGGGCCCAATGGCAGAGGTCGTTACCGTGTCACCGAAGTTCCAGGTTGTGATTCCGCAGAGGATTAGGGAGTCCCTCGATCTGAAGCCCGGTCAGAAGATCCGCGCGATACTGTACGGGGACCGGATAGAGCTGATCCCCGAGCGGTCGATAGAGTCGATGCGGGGCTTCCTGCGTGGGATCGACAGTTCGGTACCGCGCGACGAGGACCGGGTGTGAACGTCGTCGACTCGTCGGCCTGGCTCGAGTACTTCGCCGACGGCCCGAACGCCGACTTCTTCGCGCCGGCGATCGAGGATGTGGAGCAGCTCATCGTCCCCTCGATCACGCTGGCGGAGGTCTTCCGGCGTGTGCTGCAACAGCGAGGCGAAGGAGAAGCGCTGCAGGCGATAGCGCTGATGGAGCAGGGCCAGGTGGTCGATCTCGATTCGACGCTGGCGGTCTTGGCGGGCAAGCTGGGCCGGGACCCGGGCCTCCCGCTGGCGGACAGCATCATACTGGCGACGGCACATCAGCACGGCGCCGTCGTGTGGACGCAGGACGCCGACTTCCAGGGGCTCGAGGGCGCCCGATATGCATCCAAGCGCTAGAGCTGCCACTCGTGGGACCGCTCATTTCGGAATGCTGAATCGATCCCTTCGAAAAGCTGTCGATCACAGACCACACGCTTTCCAGCAGCTCACCCGACTTCGGTCATAATCACTTTGCCGACAACGGATTAGAGGCAGGCCTCTCCGCGCGTCATTCCGGCACGCCGGTTGCCCTGAGAAGAGGGTGTAAGAGGATCGCCGTACGGGTTATGCGCTGCAGGAGGACCAGCACTCGATGAAACTGCGCATCCCACTCTCCGTTATCGTCCCGTTCTTACTGCTCGGGCTGCTAGCGCTGCTATCATGCGGCGGCATCTCGAGCGAGAAGCTGGCGGGCCTGGATGAGGACGTGGGCGTCCTGGAAGGGGTCGTCCATCTGGTGGGCGTCCCCTGCCCTCCCACCAGCCCCCAGCTCCCACCTTGCGACGGCCCCTACCCGGGCTACAGCGTGATCGTCCACGACAGCCGTGGCGAGAACGTCGTGGCGCAGACCCGTGCGGACGATCGGGGCTTCTACCATTTGGAGCTCAAGGCAGGCAAGTACATAATCTTCACGATCCAGGGATTACACGAGCAGTTCACCGAGGCCAATGACTTCACGATCGTCGCCGGCAAGATCACGGTCCTCAACCTGACGATCGACTACGGGATACGATCGGCCGCCACCGCTCCCTAAGCGTCTCTCGGCCGGCTGAATTCACTGCACATTTTTCGGTGGAAATCCGCTGACCCACGCGTAGATTGGCAGCATGAACAAGACAGCCGATCTGCCGCCGGCCCCGGAAATGTACCGGGCGCTTTGCGACCGCGACGCCTCGTACGAAGGCGTCTTCTTCGCCGCCATCCGCACCACGGGCATCTTCTGCCGCCCAACTTGTACGGCGCGGAAGCCGCTGGAGGAGAACGTCGAGTACTACCCGTCGACCCAGCAGGCGCTGCTGGCCGGCTACCGGCCGTGCCTGCGCTGCCGGCCGTTGGAGCCGGACGGCGAGATGCCCGACTGGCTGCGTCCACTACTGGATGAGGTCGAGGCCGATCCGAGCCGCCGCTGGAAGGACGCCGACCTGCGGGCGCTGCACCTCGATCCCGGGCGCGTGCGCCGCTGGTTCCAGGCGAACCACGGGATGACCTTCCACGCCTACCAGCGGGCGCGGCGACTGGGGCTGGCGCTGGGCCGCATCCGGCACGGCGACGATCTGACCAGCGCCGCCTACGATCACGGCTTCGAATCGCTGAGCGGTTTCCGCGATGCGTTCGCCCGGACGTTCAACGGGACGCCGCGGGGGAGCCGCGCCACCGAACCCATCCAGGCGACGCGTCTGCTCACCCCGCTGGGGCCGATGGTGGCGGCGGCGAACGACGAGGGCGTTTGCATGCTCGAGTTTTCCGACCGACGGATGCTGGAGACCCAGGTCAAGCGCCTCAACAAACACTTCAAGGCCGAAATCGTCCCGGGAGAGAACGACCACATCGCCCAGCTGGACGACGAACTGAAGCGCTACTTCGACGGCGAGCTGCGCGAGTTCACCGTGCCGCTCGTCTACCCGGGCACCGAGTTTCAAGTCGCCTGCTGGGATTACCTGCGCACGATACCCTACGGCGAGACGCGCGCCTACGCCGACGAGGCGCGGGCGATCGGCAAGCCGAACGCACAGCGCGCAGTGGGCCGCGCCAACGGCGACAACCGCCTCGCGATTATCCTCCCCTGCCACCGAGTGGTGGGGAACGACGGTCGTCTGACCGGTTACGGCGGTGGCCTGTGGCGGAAGCGATTCCTGCTCGACCTGGAGCTGAAGCACCAGGACCTGGAGCTTAGGCACCAAGAAGGCTGACATCCCTTCTGATGTTGAAACGAGGGCGCTCGGCTGCGGCGCGCTGAGAGTCGTTCCGGTGATACGTACTACCTGCGGAAACTGAACAGCGCGCTGAACCCGAGGCGCTGGAAGTATTGGTTACGGAACCCGGTCTCGGCGCGCGACCACTCTCCGCGCAGGTGGAGGCTCGTGTTGGAGCCGAGCGGGCAGGTCGCCTGAGCGATGATGAAGCTGCCAGTGTCGCGGTCGCTGGGCGCGACCAGGGCGTCGGGTGGCCCGGGATCGGTGTATTTCTTGAAGGCGATGCCCGCGTAAACCTGGGCCGAGGCATTGCCGACCGGCGCCGACAGGAGGAGCGCGGCGCGCTGCGAGCGATAGTCGAAGCCGGCGATGTTGGAGTAGCCCCAGCTGAGTCCGCCCTCGAGCTGCAGAAAGATGGTCTCGGCGGTCGCCCAGTCAGCCCTCAGCCCCCAGCGGCTATCCTCGCGATTGAAGGCGAGGGGGTCGGTGTACTGTTCGCCGCCGACGGCGACGGTGAAGCGGGCCACGCCGGGGCCCAGCGCGTGATTGACGCTCAAGGCACCCAGCGCACCGTTTCGATCGAGTACGCGCCACTCGGCGGGCGTGTAGCGAACGAGACCTGCGGAGCCACGCGCCTCGAGGGTCCAACCGCGGCCGACCGGACCGGCAGGCCGACGACACCGTCCGCCCAACCTTCACCGCGGCCGGGCTCGAGGTAAACGGGCAACTCGGGCGGATCGGTGAGATCGCGCAGCTTCCCTCTGACACCGACCTGCCAGCGCAGGCGTCCGGCGCGGGGCGCCGCGGCGAGCGAAGCCATGAGGTCGGCAATCAGCTCGGTCGACGTGTGTTCCTCGAAGGTGAGGAACCTGAGGCCGGCGCGTGGCTCGACGGCGAACGCGACAGCGCTCGAACGCGCCGTCCAGATGAGTCCACCGCTAGCCCGGGCAGCGAAGGTTCCTTCAGTGACGCTGTTAGCCTCGAAGAAGAGGAGCTCGGGTCCGGCGGATAGGTCACTGCGTAGCGACTGGGCGGGAAGCGGGTCGGCTAAGGTAAATGTCGCCACGACGCCGGCGGCGATCGCGGCGGCGCGCATCAGGGCGGCCCCCTGATCAGCCGTCGGAACTCTTCCGCCTGGCGGTCCAGCACCTCGGCGCGTCGTAGCAGATCTTCGCGCAGTCGGTCGAGCTGATCGAGCAGGGTCGCCTCGTCCGACGCTAACTGAACGTCAGCTTCGACCGGCAGGATTGGGAGATCGAGGGCCCGCTCACCCGCCGGCGCGACGGCCACGTCTCCAGGCCCCAGGCGCGTGCTGGTCTGATCGAAGGTAGACTGTGTCACGTTCTCCGTCTCACCCGCTTCGGCCGCCACAGGCGGCAGCCCCGCCTCATCGAAAAGCCGGACTTCAGCGACCAGCCGCCGCATCTCGTCCTGCAGCTCGCCGCGTCTCTCGACCCGCGTGATCTCGGAGGCTACCACGTCGGCGGCGTTCCGCAACTGCGTCGCGCGATCTGAGAGGAAGTCGGCTTTGAGCGCGATCTCCTCGGGCCCATCGCCGGGTTCGACGGCGACGGTGGGCAGTTCGGTGGCCGGCAGCTGCAGTGGTGCCCGAATAGCGGCAAGCTCGCTGGCCAGCGATTGGGCGAGCTGGGTGAGCGCCACCTTCTGGATCGGCGGCGCCAACTCGGCATCGTCCAGCACCCGGGCCAGCTCGGACTCCAATTCGACGACGAGCGCCGCCCGCACATCGCGCTCAGCACCCAGCGCCTCCGCCAGCAACGCGTCCAGTGTGTCGAGGCTATCGGCGGCGAACTGGGCCACGGCCAGCGTTTGGCGCAGCGCGTCGGTGCCCTGTTCCCGAGCTTCGGGGATCAGACGGTAGAGCCGCTCCGCCCAAGCCTGCGCGCCGTCGCGGGCGATAACGAGTTCCGACACACGAGCCGTAGCCTCGCCGTGCGCGGTTCTCAGCGAATCGACGCGCGTCTCCTGTGCCGCCGCGTCGTCACCGACGATGGCGATGGCGATGGCAATGGGGATGGCGAGACGCAACGCGTGACTCATGTATCGATACCGTACTTCTGGAGTTTGTAGTGTAGCGTTGCCGCGGGGATACCGAGCAGCCGCGCTGCTTCGGCTTTCACGCCGCGGGCCTGAACCAACGAGCGACGCAGCAACTCGCGCTCGTACGTTTCCACCGATTCCTGTAGCGTCCCCTCCGTCGGTTCCGAAGGAAGCGGCCGCGTGACAGTTGGCGCGAGAGCGGGCAGGTCGGCCGGCGTGATCACAGCGCCACGGGCGAGCACGAGTGCGCGCTCGATCACGTTTTCCAGCTCGCGTACATTGCCCGGCCAGTCGTATACCTCGAGCGCCGCCATCGCCTCGTCGGAGATTCCGGTCACCTTGGTACGGGTACGCAGCTTCAGCTTGTCGATGAAGTGTGCGGCGAGCAGCGGGATGTCGTCGCGATGATCGCGGAGCGGCGGCAGAACGACGGGGACGACGTGCAGGCGATAGTATAGATCTTCGCGGAAGCCGTCGCTCGTCTTGAGTACCTCCGGCGCCATGTTGGTGGCGGCGATGATCCGCACGTCCACCGGGATCGTCTCCTCACCGCCGACCCGCTCGATCTCGCGTTCCTGGAGGACGCGCAGCAGCCGCACCTGGGTCTCGGGTCGGATCGTACCGATCTCGTCGAGGAAGAGCGTGCCGCCGTCGGCGAGCTCGAAGCGGCCGCGGCGGCGGCGCTCGGCGCCGGTGAAGGCGCCCTTCTCGTGGCCGAACAGCTCGGACTCGAGGATGCCCTCGGGCATCGCGCCGCAGTTGACCCGAATGAACGGCGCCTCGGCGCGCGGCGACGCCTGGTGGATGGCGCGGGCGACGAGCTCCTTTCCGGTCCCCGACTCGCCGTAGATCAACAGGGTCGAGTCCGACTGGGCGACGCGATCGATCCAAGAATAGACCTCGCGCATCACCGGCGCCTGACCGACGATCTCGCCGTACTCGCGGTCGAGCTCGTCGCGCAGGTAGATGTTCTCGTCGCGCAGCCGCTCGCGCTCGGCGCGGGCCCGTAACAGGCTCTCGACTCGGGCCGCGAACGCCTCGCTGCGGAACGGCTTCTCGATGAAATCGACGGCGCCCGCCTTCATGGCCTCGACGGCGATCTCGACCGAGCCGTAGGCGGTGATGATGAGGAAGTCTATGCCAGGGGCACGCTCGCGGACGGCGCGCAGCATCTCCATGCCGTCCACCGGCGCCATCTTGAGGTCGGCGACCACCAGGTCGATGTCGTCCTGGCCGTCGAGAATTTCGAGCCCTTCGGCCCCGTTGGCGGCTCCCAGCGTACGATGGCCCCGGCGGCGCAGCAGGAGCTCGAGCCCCTCGCGCATCGAGTCGTGATCGTCGACGATCAGTACCTTGGCCATACCTCTACTCTCGGCAGGGCCGCCGGGTAATGCAATCCCCAGGCCGCCGGGCACCGGCCGGGCTCCCCCGAGGCCAACATCGGGCCGGGCTCGAGACCGGCACGCTCAGGGGAGAACCGGCCCGGCGCATCCGGCGGCGGCTCGGTGGCGGCAACGGCGCCCAAGACCTCCCTCAACCCCACCGCCGGATTAGGCACCGTCGCCGCCTCCAGGTCGGGCGCACGCCCTGTCGAGAACCCGATGCGAATCCGCCCTAACATCCGCCCAGGACGGTACTGCTACATCGTCGCGCGCGCCCACTCTGTCTATCACCCCTCAAGGCCACCGCGGCCTGCACAGCTGCTCCCCCGACGCTTAGTTCCCGTCGACTGCACAGGCCCACGGCAGCACTTCACTTCTCGAACGTCACGACGAAGCTCGTCTCGCCCTCCCGCGTCTCGAAGTCCACCGAACCGGCGTTCGCCTCGGCGAGCTTGCGCACGATCGCCAGGCCGAGGCCCGCGCCATCGGCTCGGGTCGTGAAGAACGGCTGGAAGATCCGCTCGCGCACATCCGCCGCGATCCCCGGTCCGTCGTCGCTTACCGTCAAACTTGCACGCTCACCGTTGCCGGACGCCGTCAGCACGACACGCTGCTGCGCAGCTGCTACGGCATTGCGCAAAAGGTTGACGGCGATGCGCTTCACCTGATCGGGGTCGGCCACGATGTAGAGTGGCTCGGCCGGCAACTCGACGCGAACGTCCAGCTCGCCGGCGTCGCCGATCATCAGAGCGGCTTCCTCCAGCGGCTGGCGCAGGTCGATCTTGCGCAGCGCCGGGTCTTGCGGCCTGGCAAAGGTGAGGAAATCGGTGATCACGCGGTCCAGCTCGCGCGCCTCGGCGCGGATTTTCTCCAAGTGCTCGCGGCGCTCGTCCTCGACTGGCAGTCCGTCGGCGGCAGCGCCGGCGAACAGCTCGATCCCGCCCAGCGGGTTGCGGATCTCGTGTGCGACCTGGGCGAGCATGAGGCGAAGCTCCTCCTCGCGCCGGATGATGGCGACCCGCATCTCCTCCAGTGCCCGCGCCAGCTGCCCGACCTCGCCGCCGGCGCCCGAGGGTACCGGATCCGCGTACTGCCCCTCGCCGATCCGCCGGGCCGCTCCAGAGAGCTGCTCGAGGGCCCGGGTGAGGCCGCGGCTCAGGATCGCCGCCGCCAGTGCGATGGCGGCCAGCGCGACCAGCGCGAAAGTGATCATCTGTGCGCGCAGCCGCTCGAGCGGTTCGAGGAAGCTCGCTGGCATCGACACCGCCAGTACGGCGGGGCCGTCGTCGAGCCGGGCGAAGCCGAGCTTGTACCAGCGGCCGGCCTCGTCCTGGAACAGCGTGGTGGTCGCGCTGCCCGTCGCCCGGGCCTCCTCGATCTCCGCCCCGTAGAGGTCGAGGCTGTGAACCCGGTCGCCGATCGCCGGGCCGGGCCAGGAAGCGACCAGCAGGCCGCCGGCGGAGTCGAAGATGAAGGCGCTGGCCGAGACGGGGCCCAGTTCGCGCAGCCGCGTGGAGTAGGCCTGGAAAAGGCGCGTCGCTTCGTCGCCCGGGCGCAGCTGGCTCACCAGGTCGCCATCGATTCCCGACGACGCCGAAACCACCACCGCCTCGAGTCTCTCGTCCAGCCCGGCCTCCAGAAGGCCACGCGTGGACCGGTACACGAGCCAGCCCCCGATTCCGAGGGCCCCGGCCGCAAAGACCACGAAAGCCACGGCGAGCCGATGACGAAGCGGCATAATCCTCCCTTCCGGCCGGCGAGGGGGCAAGGCATATGCCAGGTAAGGACCTTCGTGCCCCAGCGACTAACTCACTGTAGTACAAACAGTTAAGGCGTTCGGAGGGCCGCCGCCGCGCCGCCACCCCGGGCCCGGCATTCAGATTTTCGAATGGGTGCCTCAGCATTCCGTTCGCCTGGATTGTCGCGGGCGGCCGCATCCTGCTAAATTGTCGCTGCTGGTCTTTGCGGCTCCGTGAGTTTCCCGCCACTCAACACAGACAGCCGCAGCCACCGCGAGCGGCCGGCACGGGGTACCCGCCAACGTCCAGTTTCCTCGCCGCGAGCCGGCCTTTAGGGCATGTATCTCTGCTGAGACGGCCAGGGGCAGTACCGAGCGAGGCGGTCATGAACGAGGGTCGCAGATTCGTGGCGGGGGTGGATGGGTGTAAGGGCGGCTGGTTTGTAGTGCTTCTCGAGCTCAACGGCGAACGCAATGTCGTCGGCGAGTCGTGTCGGTTAGTCGATTCATTTCACAAGATCATCGCCCTACCGGAGCATCCGCGCTTCGTGGCGGTCGACATCCCGATAGGGCTGCCGACCGTGGCGATGCCTGGTGGTCGCGCCTGCGATCGCCAGGCGCGGCAGATGCTGGGCAAACGGGGGACGAGTGTCTTTTCGCCGCCGGTCAGGGCCGTGCTCGCCGNNNNTTCGGCCTCGTGCCGAAGCTGCGCGAGGTCCACGATGCGATGACCCCCGACCTGCAGCTTCGGATCCGGGAGGTCCACCCCGAGCTGAGCTTCACTATCATGAACGGCGGTGACCCGCTCGCTGCGTCGAAACGCTCGGAGAAAGGCAGGAGTGAGCGGCTGGCGCTGCTCGAGCAGCATTTCTCCGGCGTCGAGGACGCGCTGGGGGGGGTGCGCAAGTCGACGGTACCGGATGTGATCGACGCCTACGCCGCGGCCTGGAGCGCCTGGCGCATGGCGCGGGGTAAGGCGCGCTACATCCCGGAGGAACTGCAGATGGACTCGCGCGGCCTCAGGATGGGAATTTGGTACTAAAGTTCATTGGGAGTTAGGAACGCCAGTCCCTAGCTCCCTCCGAGCTTCCGGCGCTGTTTGCGGATCCAATCTTCAACGCTATCCGGTATGAGCAAGCGGTCGGCGATGGACGCGATCTCTTCCGCCTCGCGCCAGGTTCGTTCGAGCAGCGCCAGTTCGCCCTCGAGAGCCCGGCGCTCGCTCTCCTCGTGAGCCGCCATCTCGAGCGCCAGCCGCAGCTCGGCGCTCATCTTCTTGACGGCGTTACTGCGTGCGTCGGACGCGCGAGCGAACAGCCGCTCCGGGGCACGGGCGTCCTCGATGCGAGCTACCGCATTGCGGACCTGCGAGTTGGTGCCGCCCCACGAATTGAGCTTGGGAAGAATGTGACCGGCGGCACGAATCGCCGTAGGACCAGTGAGCGCCGCCGTCTCGCGCTTGCCCTTGCCGTACGCCGAGAATACGCCGGCCTTCTCGATCGGGCGGTACGGCACGATGAGCGACCAGCTGTCAACGGCATCGGAGCTAGTGATCCGCACCTGTGACAGATCCTTCTGAACGACGGATAGGCGTTTCCCATCCTCACCGCGGACCCGCGCGACGACTTTCTTCTTACCGCCGAAGATGAAGAACCAGATGATGTCCAGTCCCGCCGCCGCCGCCGCTACCGTGGCCGCCACCTGCGTGCTGGTGACGATCATCTGGCGGATACGGCGGCGAATGAACTCGCGGCCGTAACGCCAGGCGGCGAACTCGGGACGCAGCGGCCTGCCGATGCGGACGAGCTCCAACCCTTCGGGTATTCTGGCGAGCCCGATGTTCTCGGTGGAGAAGCTCTGGGCGGTGTCGTAGAACTGGCGCTCGCACTCCTCGATAGCTTCCCAGCGTTCCTCCAGCGGACTCAGGTTCCAGCGCCGGCAGTACTCGCAGATCACCCACAGCCGGCCCTTCTCCTGATCGAAGGCGAGGCGGCGGCCGACGGGGAAGTTCTCGACGATCTCGTTGGACCCGAGGTTGCGGTTGCAGTAGATGCAGGTCTTGTACATTCCAGTAGCCAGTGGCCGGTAGCCGGTGGCCGGTTGTCGGTTATCGTTCGCTGGCGACTACCGACTACTGGTCACCGATCACCGATGCTTGCCGATCCACTCATCCACGTCCCTCGGGATGAGTAGTGAGTCGGCGATGGCGGCGATCTCTTCCGCCTCGCGCCAGGCCGCCTCCAGCGCCGCCAGCTCGCCCTCCATGGCGCGGCGCTCCGACTCCTCGTGCGCCGCCATCTCGAGGGCCAGCCGCGTCCGCGAATCCATGCGGGTAAGGCGCGACACGCCGGTCACACCAGGTGCTGCGGCGAAGACGCTCGCCGGATCACCCAGCTCCTCGACCAGCCTCACGGCGTCCTTTACATCCCAACGCGTGGCACCGAAGGGATTGAGCCAGGGCAGGACGTGGCCCGCCGCCCGGATTGCAGTACCGCTCTCGAGCCGTACAAGCTGCCGTTCGCCGTGGCCACGCCTACCGAATAGCCAGATGCGCTCGTGCGGTCGGTTGGGGACCGTCAGCGACCAGCCCTCGAAAGAATCGCTGGGCTCGATCTGCAGCTCTTTCAGGTCTTTGCGAACGATTCGCAGCCGCTTACCCTCCTCGTCGCGGACGCGCGCGATCACCTTCGAGTTCTCGTCGCTAACGAAGAAGAAAAGCACCCCGAAGAACGACGTCAGGGTGTATCCCACGCCCGCCGCCGTGGCCTTGAGGATGTTGCGGACGCGACGCTTGATGAATTCCCTTCCATAGCGCCAGGCGGCGAACTCGGGGCGCAGCGGTCGGCCGATTCTCACTAATTCGAGCCCTTCCCTCAACCGGGCGAGGCCGATGTTCTCGGTCGAATAGCGCAGGCGCGTGCGGCGGAACTCGCGCTCGCAGTCCTCAATCGCCTCCCAGCGCTCGTCAAGCGGTGATAGATTCCAGCGCCGGCAGCGCTCGCAGACCACCCACAACCGTCCCCGCTCGCGATCGAAGGCGAGTCGTCGCCCGACCGGGAACTTCTCGACGACTTCGTTATCGCCGAGATCGCGGTTGCAGTAGATGCAGGTCTTGTACATTCCAGTGAGCAGTGATCACCGACGTTTCCGTTCCCTAACTCCCAACGAGCTTCCTGCGCTGTCTACGTATCCACTCCTCGACGCTCTCCGGAATGAGCAGCCGGTCGGCGATGGAAGCGATCTCCTCCGCCTCGCGCCACGCTTCCTCCAGCTGCGCGAGCTCGCCCTCGAATGCCCGCCGCTCGGACTCCTCGTGTGCGGCCATCTCGAGAGCGAGCCGGATCGTCGCATCCATGCGGCCGACCTCGCTCGCCTCGACCCGCACGACAGAGTAGGGTAGCCGCTCCTTACCCTGCACGCGAGCCGCCGAGTGGAAGAAGCGCTCTGGGCCGCGGGCATCCTCGATCAGCCTGACTGCGTTCTGGACCTGGCCGTTCGACCCGCCAAACGAGTTGACGCCGGGCATGATGCGTCCGGCGGCGCGAATAGCGACCGGGCCTTCCAACTGGACGATCTTGCGTTTCCCCTTCGCCCAGGCGCCGAAGACGCCCCAGTTCCGCTCCTCGTCGCGGTAAGGGACACTCAGCATCCAGCCGTCTTTCCGTCCGGGCACCCGGATAAGTCGCGTCTTCTTCGCGTCCTTGAGCGGGACGAACAGCCTGCGCCCATTCTCCGACCTGATCCGGGCGACGATCTTTTCCTGTTGCTCGGCGAAGAGGTGGAAGACGAAGACGCCGGAAGCCGCAGCCGCCACCATCGCACCCAGCTTGACACCCCATACCGTGAGCGTCTTGATCCGGCGCCTCAGGAACTGCCGGCCGTAGCGCCAAGCGGCGAACTCGCGACGCTGCGGCCGTCCGATCCGCACCAGCTCGAGACCTTCGCGCACCCGGGCCAGCCCGATATTGTCAGTAGAGAAGCTCTCCGGAGTATCGCGGAAGCTGCGCTCGCACTCCTCGACCGCCTCCCAGCGCTCGTCCAGTGGCGACAGGTTCCAGCGCCGGCAGCGCTCGCAGACCACCCACAGCCGTCCCCGCTCCCCGTCGAAGGCAATCCGGCGGCCCACCGGGAAGTTCTGGACGGTCTCGTTCCGGCCCAGACTGCGATTGCAGTAGATGCAGGTTTTGTACATGGCGCTGCTCGACCTCGACGCAGATCGCTTCCACGACTTCTACTTATTATGACGTCTTTGGCCGGGCCGGTGTTTCTGCCGCGCAACCGGCCCTCCCATAAGAAGATACACCTACGGGCGGGTAGTTATTCGCGTGTGAGCGAGTGCAGACACCGGGCCGGCGGGGGAGCGCCGGAAAACGCAGCCCGGTGCGGCAAGGTTGCCGATGGAAGGGGCTAGGAAGAGAGTGGATAGGTTAGATACAGCCCTGTACAGATGGAACGCAGCCGCGGCGAGCACGGTTCCAAGCCCCGTTCGCGCCCCGCCGTCGAAGGGGAACGGGAAGGGCGGGCCCGAGGGCCCGCCCCATGGTCGTGCGGCCCGGCTCTTCGCGTTGCGGCTGTCTCGTCAGTCCGTTCCCCCCATCATCGCATCACGAATCGCCTTGAACTCCGTGCCTTCGTTCCAGCTCGGGAAGGTCGACTCGTTGGCCAGCTTGTAGCCGACGAGGAACCAGAGGTGCAGGTCGTCGACCGCGCCGGTCAGGTCCCAGTCCTCGCTGTACTCGTCGGACGGCTGGTGATACTGTCGGGCGGTCCACTCGTCCTTGCGCTGTTGTGTCCACGCTTCGCCGTGCTCGACGTGGTCATCGCCGACGTCGGTGTAGAGGGCCGGCACACCCATCTTGGCCAGCGGGAAATGGTCGGAACGGTAGAAATAGCCTTTCTCGGCCTCGGCATCCGGCTTCACCTCGCGGTTCTGCCAATCCGCGAACTCGATTAGGTACTCGTCGAGCTCCGAGTTGCCATAACCGATCACGTAGATGTCGCGCATCGGGCCGTAAATATTGAGGCCGTCGATGTTGATGGCGCCGGCGGTTTTTTCCAGCGGGTAGATCGGATTGGCCGCGTAGTAGGCGGAGCCCAGCAGCCCCTGCTCCTCAGCGGTCGTCCACCAGAAGACGATCGAGCGCTTCGGTCGCGTCTCGAGCGACACGAACGCCTCGGCGAGCTCGAGGACGGCCGCCGTTCCACTGGCGTTGTCGGCTGCGCCATTGAAGATCTGGTCACCCTCGAGGGCGGGGTTCATACCGAGATGATCCCAGTGCCCCATGTAGATGACGTACTCGTCCGGCCGCTCGCTCCCCGGTAGGATCCCCAACACGTTGTGGGACGTCGAGTGCTCCACCGTATTGCGGATGGCCGTGGAGGCTGTGACCCCCATCGGCACCGCGTTGAAGTCACCCTGGCTCGCCTGCTGCGAGAGCTCGTCGAGGTCGAGCCCCGCCATCGCGAAGACTTCCCTGGCGACCTCGAGCTGTAGCCAACCCTCGACTTTCACGCGGCCCATGTTGTTGTCTTCGCTGACCATGTTGAGCTGGGGGCCGGACCAGCTGCCCTCGACGGTGGCCCAGCCGTAAGCTGCGGGCTCGGTGTCGTGGATGATGAGTGCGGCGGCGGCGCCCTGACGGGCGGCCTCCTCGTACTTGTAGGTCCAGCGCCCGTAGTAGGTCATCGAGCGGCCGTTGAACAGCGCGGGGTCCTGGGTGGCGAAGCCCGGGTCGTTGACCAGCATCACCACGGTCTTGCCGCTGGCGTCGATCCCCTCGTAGTCGTTCCAGCCGTACTCGGGTGCGACGGTACCGTAGCCGACGAAGATGAGCTCAGAGTCGCCCACTTCGACTTGTTCGACGACACGCGTCGTCCAAGCCATGAACTCGGTACCGTACGCATACTCATTCGTGCCTTCGGGCCCGGAGAAGCTGAGCGTCATCCCCGGGTCGGCGGTGATCGAGACGAGCTGGACCTCCTGGAACCAGCCGTCGCCGGCCCCGGGCTGTAGTCCGATGCGCTCCGCTTCGGCTTGCAGGTATTCGAGCGTCTTCTGCTCGCCGGGCGTACCTGGGAAGCGACCCTCGAACTCATCGGAGCCGAGGACAAGGACGTGGTTCACCAGGTCGTCGGTCGTGATCGTCGCCAGCGCCGCTTCCGCACCCGGGTCGATTCGGTCGGCGGGCGCGCAGGCAGCGACGGCGATCAGCAGGGCGACGCCGGCGAGTACGAGCTTGTTCGAGATCGTGCCGTTCATTGAATCCTCGCTGAGGTTCTGGGGTTCAGCGGATCGTGGGGAGCTTGGTTTGGGCTGAGGGGAACGTATGCGGCGCCCGGTGCGACGCAAGGTCGGGACGCCGTCGGATTTAGGGTCTCCTTCCGGGTTAGGGTCGCCGGCGACGCAGCCGCCGTGCCTGCAATCGAGGCGCTCGACACGAAGCGGGGTCCAAGGTGGACCCCCGTCGGCCCTGCGGCGACCGGACTCTGTTGTATCAGCACCGTCAGAAGAAGAGCGCCAAGGCGAGCAAGGTGTTCGTGGACAGGTTCCAGATGACGTTCGCCCCCAACGCGGGGATGGGCACGGGCTGCCGGGGCTTTTTGAAGGCCCAGCCCAGCGGCTTCGGCAAGAGTATCAGGCTGGGGACGATCGCGGCGAGCGCCAGCGTCGGCAGATAGTCGAGCGCCACGGCCGCGATCAGCGAGACCGGGACCAGGATGGCGAAGGAGGCGTAGAGAACCGCGGCCTTGGGTCGTCCGAGTAGCAGCACCAGATTCCTGCGCCCACCCTTCCGGTCCGCAGTCTCGTCGGGGAATTCGTTCAGCAGCAGCAGATTGAAGGTCATGAAGAAGGCCGGCAGCGAGGCGGCAATCGCCACAGCTTCGTAGTCGCCCGTCTGTACCATCGTCGTGCCGATCACCGGCAACGCGCCCAAGCCGAGTCCCGCGAACAGCTCGCCGACGTAGGCCCGCGCCAAGAAAACGCTGTAGAAGAAGGTCGCCAGGGCGCCGACCGCGAGGATGGGGATGAGCTTCGCGCCGACAATCGTCAGGAAGTAGACGCCGACGGCGATCCCGATCATGCCACCCGCGAGTCCCGTGGCAACCGCCTTGCCGTAGCTCAGCCGCTCGGCCGGCAGCGTGCCGCTGCCACCGCTGAACGGCGTCCGCTCCGTGTGGAAGTCGATACGCGTCCTGTAGTCGCTGGCCTCGTTCAGCGCGTTCACGGCGACGTGGACGCCCAACATACCCAGTAGCGCCAGGAGGGCAGAGGCCCAGTCGTGCTGACCGACGTAAGCCGCAGAGCCGGTACCGGCGGCGACGAGGGTGACTGGAAGCAGCAGAAACGGTGCCCGGGCGACGCCGGCGATGGCGGAAACGCTCATTCGTGATCCTCCCCTGAGGCTATGAATCAGCCCAGATAATCGATCGCGGCTCGAAACGCAAGCCCACCGCTGCGCCCGCATTCCTGGCAGGTAGGTCGGTCAGGAACCATATTGCACGCTCGATTCACGGACTCGCAGAACGGAGGAGCTGTCATGAAACGCCCCGATCCGTCAGAGTACTTCGAGTACTATGGCCGCTACGTGGACCTGGTGCCCGAGGGAGACGTCCTGATGATCCTAGCCGCCGAGATGCAGAGGACGCTAGATGTGCTGGCCGGTGTGGGCCCTGAGCAGGCGGACTACCGGTACGCGCCGGAGAAGTGGAGCGTCAAGGAAGTCGTCGGCCACATCATCGATGCCGAGCGGGTGTTCGGGTATCGCGCCCTGCATTTCGCCAGGCGCGACCCCGCCCCGCTGCCTTCGATGGAGGAGAACGATTGGGCGCGGGCCTCGAACGCGGCGACGCGATCGATACAGTCGCTCGCAGGAGAGTTCGAGTTGGTGAGGCGATCCCACATCGCGCTGTTCAAGAGCTTCGATGAGGAGTTGAGCACGCTCAACGGCACGGCGAGCGGCTACGAGTTCTCGGTGCGCACCTTCCCGTACCTGATGGCGGGACATGAGATACACCATAGAGGAGTGTTGCTGGATAGATACCTGTAGCCAGTGGCCGGTACTTGGAAGTGCGAACTTACCGGCCACTGGCTACCAGCCACCGATCACCGACCCCCCTCCCCACCGCCCTCCCCCAGGCGGTGTTTCCGAATCCACTCCTCGACCTCCTCCGGCATCAGCAACATGTCGGCGACAGCGGCGATCTCCTCGGCCTCGCGCCAGGCCTCCTCCAACTCCGTCAGCTCGCCGGCGAGGGCGCGCCGTTCCGCTTCCTCGTGGGCAGCCATCTCCAAGGCGAGCCGAATCTCCGGCCGCATAGTCTTGAGCACGCTGGCATCCCTATCGAACAGCGCACCCTGCACATAGCCGGGCGCTTGCGAGAGGACTTTGAAGGTGCGCTCGGCGTTTCCGGCGTCCTCGATCAGCTCCACCGCACCCTGCACCTGGCGATCCTTGCCGCCGTACAGGTTGATCTTGGGTAGGATCTTGCCCGCGGCACGAACTGCGGCCGAGCCTGTCAGCTCAGTGGTCGCCTCTTCGCTTCCGGCATACTCGGACCACCAGCGGCGCTGTGCCAGCCCTGCCCGATGAGGCACCCTCAGGATCCAACCCTCCCGGGCACCCGACTGCACCAGCCTGACCGCGCTGATATCCCCTCTCGAAAGTGGCAGGTGCGTGCCATCTTCGGCGCGTACCCGTGTCACGACCCGCAGCTTCTCACCACCGGTGAAGTAGAAGACGAGCGCGTCGTAGGCTGCGACGAACAGGTTGAGCGCGAACGATGCCTCGACGGCGACCCGGCGCTGCAGGAACTCGCGGCCGTAGCGCCAGGCGGCGAACTCGGGCCGCAGCGGCTTACCGATCCGCACGAGATCGAGCCCCTCACGCAGCCGGGCCAGCCCCACGTTATCAGTCGAATATCTGACGGTCGTCTCGCGGTACTGGCGCTCGCACTCTTCTATGGCTTCCCAGCGCTCGTCGAGCGGCGTCAGGTTCCAGCGCCGACAGTTGTCGCAGACGACCCAAAGCCGACCCTTCCGTGCGTCAAAAGCCAGGCGGCGCCCGACCGGGAAGTGCTCGACCGATTCGTTGTCGCCGAGATTGCGGTTACAGTAGATGCAGGTCTTGTACATCGGCTACCGATGCTTCCTTATCCATTCCTCAACGTCTTCGGGGACGAGCAGCCGGTCGGCTATCGCCGCGATCACCTCCGCGTCGCGCCAATCGCGCTCCAACTCTTTCAGCTCTTCCTCCAGCGCGCGCCGCTCCGCTTCCTCGTGCGCCGCCATCTCGAGGGCCAATCGAACCTGCGGATGCATCGTGTGGATGATGCTGGCGTCCTTGTCGAACATCGCCGTGGCCACATAGCCCTCTTCGCGGGCGGCCTTACTGTAAAGCCGTTCCGGGCCGCCGGCATCCTCGATCAGCCCAACGGCATCCCGTACTTGGCCGGCGCTGCCACCATAAGTGTTCACCTTGGGCAGCAGCTTGCCCGCCGCCCGCAGCGCAGTGGGCCCGACCAGCACCGCCGTGTCACCCTCGCTATCGGCGAAGGTGCGCCAGGGCTCGATCTCCATGATACCCGTCCTGTAGGGCACGCTGAGCCCCCACCCCTCGGGCGTCTCCGTCGTGACCAGCCGCACCTCCTTGAGGTCGTCGGCCGCCACCGGCAGCGGCTTACCGTCGGGTGTCGTGACGCGTGCCACGACCCGGCGCTTCGACCCCATCCAGACGAACCAGAGGATGGCGTTGACGCCGAGCACATGTGCGGCGATCGCCCCGGCTGCCACACTCAGGTCCCTGGCCAACCTGACAAGCCGTCGCCTCATGAACTGGCGGCCATAGCGCCAGGCGGCGAACTCCGGTCGCTGCGGCTTGCCGATCCGCACCAGATCCAGCCCCTCGGCCAGCTGGGCCAGGCCTATGTTGTCGGTCGAGTAGCGAATCGTCGTGTCGCGATAATAGCGCTCGCACTCCTCGATGGCCTCCCAGCGCTCCTCCAGCGGCGTCAGGTTCCAGCGCCGGCAGTTGTCGCAGACCACCCACAGTCGGCCCTTCTCCGCGTCGAAGGCTAGGCGGTGCCCGACAGGGAAATTCTCGACCGACTCGTTCTCACCGAGGTTACGGTGACAGTAGATGCACGTCTTGTACATCGCTGATCAGGCTCGGATGCGGCATCAACAGCGGGGCCAGGCACGAGGCCCCCCTATATACAGTACGACGATGCGCCGGAACAGGTTTGGCACTTCCCCGGCGCCACGCCGATTGCGCCGGGCGAAACCATGCGGCGCCAGCCCCCGTAGTCATGGGATATCGCCATCTCCCGGCGGCAGCCTACATCACCACACGACCGCAGCGTCAGCGAAGGAGTGCAGAAATGGCTATGTCGCGCTCTTCCATCCTGGCTCTCGCTACGATCCTGCTCGGCGGGCCGCAGGCGCTCGCCCAACAGGTCGGCCAGCTGGAGCTGAAGTCAGTTACACTGACCACGCATGAGGAACCGCAGCGTGTTCATCAGCGGCACGCTCGACGCGCGCACGCCGCCCAGCAATGCCGAGGAAGTGCGGGCCGGATTCCCGAACAGCGAACACATGATTATCGAGAACGGCACACACGACGACGACCTGTTCCTTCCGTCGCAGCTCATCCTTCAGGGGGTTCTCGAGTTCCTGCGTGGCGAGCCGGTGAGCGAGACCCGCGTCCGGCTGGAGCGCAAGTTCGTAACACAGGCTCCCTGGGAGAACTGAGGATACCCCGTTCCGGGGAGGCCTCAATCTCGAGTGCTCGCCCCGGTCCGTCTCGGGAAGAAGCGCGGTACGCGCTCGCAGTACCTCACGTACTCCTCGCCGAACCTGTCGCGCAGTTCCTTCTCTTCCATCACGACGACAAGGTAGAGCGCCGGTAAGATCGCGACGGCGATGATATAGATGGCGAGGTAGTTGGTGAAGAAGGCGACGGCCACCGTGCCAAGCCAAACGGCTATGTAGCGCGGGTGTCGAATGCGGCCGTAGATGCCTTCGGTGATCAGCCTGCCGCCGCGCCCGTCGGGCGCCAGCTCGGGTACGCCCATCAAGATCTTGGCCTTCAGGTATTTCCGGCAGCGAACCTCGATATAGATGGACGTACCGTAGAAGAGAACCACGAGCGGCCATAAGGCCCGGTCCGTGCCATACTCGACGGCGAGCAGCGGTTCACGGACGAGGTAGATCGCCCCCATGATGATGAACGATCCGATAATCACGACCGTGTAGAACACGAGCCGCCCCAGCCTGCGCCAGAAATCAACGAACGGGTGGGTCAAGTACCACCAGCCAACCGCCGGCGGGTACGACATTATGGCTATCAGAGCCAGGATGTAGCGTGCTTTGTCCATGGCGAGCTAGTAGACGCCTGAAGATTAGCCAGGTTCTGCGTCGTCACCGGGGGCGATGTCTCCCGCGTATGTTCCGCGGCAGCATAGGATGGCCCGGGGCACCCGTCGAGGCAACCCGGGCCACGCCGCGCGGCGGCCGAAACTAAAGCAGCGCCGCCTCGAGCTCGAACGCCACGTTCCCTTTGAGGGCGTTGGAGACCGGGCAACCGTTCTTCGCCGCCTCGGCCGCCTCCTGGAAAGCCGCTGCGTCCATCCCGGGTACCCTACCCTGCACGACCAGCCGCATGCGTGTGATGCGGAACCCCTCCTCCAGCTTCTCGAGGGAGCAGTGGGCGGTGGTCGTAATGCTCTCCGGCGGTGTCCCGCCCCGCTCGAGCCCGGCGGCGAGCGCCATGCTCAGGCAGGCGGCGTGGGCCGCGGCGATGAGCTCCTCGGGGTTGGTCCCGGGGGTACCCTCGAATCGCGTCGGAAAGGAATACGCACCCGCGAAAGCGCCTGAACCGGCGCTGAACTCGCCCGTTCCACCCTTGAGGCCGCCCTTCCAGACGGCACTGGCACTGCTGGTCGGCATACATCACTCCTTTCTTGATACAGCGACGTTTGATTACTTGGAGACCTCGGGGAATATAGAAACTCCCACCTAGATCTCCAGCAGGCACCATTCCCTATCGCAGGGCGCCGTCCCCATCTGCAGTCCCCTCTCTGGGGCGACCAGCACGTTGTTGCCGTGGTTGTAGCCGAACCCGTTCTCCGGATCGTAGAGACCGGGCTCGTTGGAGAAGTGCATGCCGGCCCGCATGACCGTGTAGTCGCCCAGCGCCTGGTAGGGCGGCTGGTGGCCCTCCATCCCTTCACCGTGGCCGGGCCGGTGGTAGATGAGATGGGCGCAGCGGTTCCTCACCTGATAGTCGTGCACCGCCTTCGCCACGTTCGAGCAGGTGTTGCCGGCCCGCGACTCCTCCGCCTGGATGTAGTACGAGGCGGTGTGGACGTCCCAGACGTGCTCCTGCCAATCGGTCCAGGGGGCGAAGAGGAACGACCGATACTGTTCGCCGCCGTAGCCGCCGATCCGCACGACGCCGGAGAACTGGAAGGCGTGACCGGGCTCGATGCGGGCCCAGGAGACCTGGTTGGGGTGCGGGTAGGCGGTCTTGCGGCCGGTGCGGCACCCGAGGCCCACATCGATGCCGACGGCGTTATGGGTCTCACCGTCTTGAGGGATGTCCTGCATGATGCGGTGCATCCCCCAAAGGCGCGCGGCGTTCTCGACCTCCCAATCCAGTGTACCGCGCCCCCTTTCGATGAGATAGTTGCGCACGAAGGCGTGGATCTCGGAGAAGTAATCCATGGCGCGCTGGGTCAGCTGCGTCTCCATCTCGTCTTTGACCACGCGGTGGCGGATGAGGATGTCGTAGACATCGACGAACTGGGCGTCCGGCATCTCGCGCGCCATGATCCCGAACTTGCCGCCCGACGGGCGCTGTGGCTGCGGTGTGTCGATATCGCCGAACATGTCGAGCCGATCCGCGTCCTCGTGACCGGGCAGCAGGCCGATCTCCGCGGCGGCACCGCTGTCGACGCCGATCGTCTTGTCGCCGTAGCCCAGTCGTGCCAGGGTCCGGCCCCACCATTTGTAGACGTTCACGGTGCGGCCCTGGTCGACGCGCTCGGCGTAGGGCTCTCCACCCTCGCCGTGGTGATAGTCGAAGTACGAGTGGGCGTCGGTCTTCCACCAGCCCTGGACCAGCTGGTGATCCAGGTACGGGTGCAGCCAGATTAGCCCTTCATCATCATCCATGGGGAAGAAGCAGGCGAAGGGTCGCTCGGTGGTAGAGTGGAGAAGCCCCGTCGCATAGATGATGTTCCAGCGTGTGGTGAGCAGGATGCCGCCATCGACACCACGGCGACGCGCTTCGTCCTTGAGCGCCTTCGCTTTCGCCTGGTACCACTCGAGTGGCAGGCGGTGGAAGTCCGCCGCTGGCGGCAGCTCGGCGCGGCGCTTCTGTTGCTCCTTGCGCAGCAGGACGAAGCTCTCGCCGGACTCTGCCCGCGCCATCGCCCGCTCATCGGGCCAGGCGGCGCGCGGACCAGCGACCAGCGCGGCGCCAGCGCCCAAGCCGGCGACTTTCACGAAATCACGTCGTTTGATTGCCATCGTTCCCTCCAGTCGATGTCGGGCTTTCCCGGACGCCGGTTCGAAACTGGTGCCGCAGCAGTGAGCGCAGTTCGTCCAGCGCGCGATCAATGTCTTCGGTCGTGGTGAAGAAATGGGGCGCGATGCGGATAACGTCACCGCGTGCCGATGCGATGATGCCCCGCTCTTTCAGCAGTCTCTCGATCCTGGGCGGCTCCGGCACCGTTATAGCCGTCGTAGCGCCTTTGCGGTGGACGTCCTCCGGACCGCTGTACTTCAGGTCGCGATTTGCGGCGCCCCTGATAGCGTGGGCCGAGAGCTCTTCGATCCGCCCCTCGATGCGTCGCGGGTCGGCCTCCTCGATCAGCTCCATGCCGGCGCGGGCCGCGACCGCGGCGAAGACCGGCGGCGTGCCGGTCTCCAACCGGCGTGCGTCTGCCGCGTAGTCGAGCGTCTTCGGGTCGAAGGCGAAGGGATCGACCCGGCCAAACCAGCCGGTGAATGAGGGCTCGAGTTGCTCGACCAGTTCCTGCTTTACGTAGAGGAACGCGACGCCGGGCACGCCCAGCAGGTACTTCTGGTTACCGCTCACCAGGATGTCTATGTCCAGCTCGCGCACGTCTACCCGGCAGGTGCCCAGCGATTGGTAGGCATCGACGAGGAGCAGCGCCCCAGCGCCGTGCGCGATCTCGGCGATCCGGCCCACGTCCTGCTTGAAACCGTTCTGGTAGTAGACGTGGGTGGCCGAGACGATGAGCGTCCGCTCGTCGACCCTGACCTCGTACTCGTCGAGGGCGATCGCCCCGTCGCGGACCGGGATGAACTCGACCTCCAGACCGTAGCGCGCGTGTGCCAGCCAGACGTGCCCGACGGTGGGAAATTCGGCCTCCGTGGTCACCACGCGCCGCCGCGCGTCGCCACCCGTCAGCGAACTGGCCACCGATGCGACCGCCGCCGACGCCGAGGTAGAGAGCGCCACCTCGGCCGGCTTCGCTCCGATCAGCCGCGCGAACGCTTCCTTGGCACCGTGGATCTCAGCGATCCAGCTCTCCCAGTCCATCCCCTTCTCGAGCCAGCTGTCGAGGTAGGCATCGACCGCTCCCCGGACACGCCACGCTTGTGGACCGTGCGAGCAGTTGGCGACGTGGATGGTGCTGGCGAGACTGGGGAACTCCTGCTGCCAAGCCTCGGCTTGCGTATCGCTGATCGTTAGCGGCGGTGTCTCACTCATAGCAAGAACGTCCTGAACACATCACGCAGACCGAGTGCGAGGATCACGCCGATGCCGATGGGCACGACGTACTTGATCCAATAGAACCAGAAGCGTCCGATCGGCCGCCCCCCGCCACCCTTGTTCGCCTCTTCCAGCGCCCGGCCCAAGCCGACGACCCAGGCGAGCCCGATGAGCGCCAGGGCACTGCCAACGGGCTGCATCGTCGAGCCCCAGAACAGGTCGCTCTTCAGGATGTAGTCGAGACTCTGCATCGGCAGCACAGCGAGCAGCAGGGCGGCGCTANNCCGCGCGCTTGCGATTCCAACGATGCTCGTCCGCCACCCCGGCGACCAGCACCTCGAAACCGGCCACGGCTGAGAGGAAGGCGGCGAAGAACACTAGGCCGAAGAACAACGTGGCGAAGACGGCACCCGCCGGGACGCGGGCGAAGATGCTCGGCGCGGTCACGAACGTCAGCGGCGGTCCGCTGCCCACCTCGATGCCCAACGCCACAGCAGCGGGTAGGATGACGAACCCGGCGAGCACGGAGGCGGCCGTCTCGCCGACTCCGATAGAGACGGCGCTCTTCCTCAAGTCCACATCGTCGCCCAGATAACTCGCGTAGGTCACGAGAAAAGTCCCACCTAGGGCCAGCGAGAAGAAGAGCTGCCCCAACGCCGCCGCTACCACACCGGCGTCGATCATCGAGAACTCGGGATACAGATAGTACGTCAACCCGGCGCCGGCGCCGGGCAGCGTCAACGAGCGGGCGATGAGTATGAAGAGCAGCAGGAAAAGTAGCGGCATGCCGATCTTGCTGATGCGCTCGACGCCCTGCTTGATCCCCAGAATCAGAACGACCGCCACGAGTGCCAAGACGATAGCGGTCATCAGCAACTGTCCCCAGAACCCGCCTAGCACGGTCTCGAAGAACGATTCCGGCGCGATCTCGCCGATCGCGCCGCTGGCCGAGATGAAGGTGTAACGCAGCACCCAGCCGACCACCACGGTGTAGTAGCTCAACGCCACGAGCACGGTGACGAAGAGCATCCAGCCGACCATCGCCCCACCCGGCATCCCGATCCGCGTGAACGCGCCCACCGGACCGCGCCGCGTCATCCGCCCCAGCGCCAGCTCCGCCATCAGCGCCGGAATGCCGAAGGCGAAGAGCAGAACGATGTACACCAGCAGGAACGCGCCGCCTCCGAACGCGCCCGCCATGTAGGGGAAGCGCCAGACGTTGCCCAGCCCCACGGCAACTCCGATGAAAGTCATCAGTAGGCCGAAGGCGGACCCGAAGCGCGGACGGCCCGCTGATGCGGCGTCGCCGTTCGTCATCGATTTCGCTCCATGCGCTACCTGATAACACACAGAGGGCGGTGGTGAAAGAGGCCGCCCGCGGGGTACCTCGGCAACCCTTTGCTGGGCTTGGAGCTACGAGTCCGGCGTCGGCAATCTTTACCGGCCGATCGGTCAGAACTACTCAGAAAACCCGCCGGCCCACCGACTTCCCAAAGGACAAACCGTCATGTAATTGCAGTCACTGCTTGCACTTAGGGCTGTCGGACACCAGCGGCTCCGTATTTGCCCAGGCGCACCCGCGTAGCCCCTCGCCGCAGGAGCAGAGAGAAAGGGAGGAGGTTGAATGCGCAGGGTGGTGCTGGCCCCGAAATCGATCTGCGAGTACGAAGGGTTGATCGGGGAGGAGGCGGTAGGCGAGATCAGGGCGCTGGCAGCCCCACTACGCGGAGCGCGGTTGCTCCACGTCAACGCCACGGCCTACGGCGACGGTGTGGCCGAGCTGTTGCCGTCGCTGGTCGGTCTGAAGTGCGGTCTCGGGCTAGAGGTCGAATGGCACGTTCTCACCGGTAACGCTTCGTTCACCGAGCTGACACGAAAGCTGCACAACGGGCTGCAGGGAATGGAGGTCGACCTGGATCCGTCGGATCGGGCCCTCTACCTCTCGACGCTGGAAGGCAACTTGGAGGTCTTCAGCCGGGACTGGGACTACGTGGTGGCCCATGGTCCCCAGCCGGTGGGGTTATTGGAGCTGCTGGACGGGCGGCGCACCGGTCACTGGCTGTGGCGCTGTCATGTGGACACGTCGACTCCCGGTGCGGCGGCGGTGGACTTCCTGGCGCCGTACACCGGACACTTCGATTTATCTGTCGTGTCGATGCCCGGCTACACGACACCAAACCTCCATACGTGCCGGACGGAAATCGTACTTCCGTCTATCGATCCTCTGACGCCGAAGAATCAGGCGCTCTCTCCCTCGCTGGCCCGACAGATTCTGGGCACCCGCTTCGGACTCGACCCGGAGCGGCCGATCATCTCACAGATCTCTCATTTCGATCCGTGGAAGGATCAGCTGGGAGTGATCGATGTATACCGGGAAGTGAAGCGCCGGGTGCCCAACGTGCAGCTGGCGTTGGTCGGCAACCTGGCCGACGACGACCCGCAAGGTATCGAGTACCACGCCATGACGCTGGACCACGTGGCAGGCGATCCCGGTATCCACGTGTTCAGCACGCTCGATCGGTTGAGCCGTGACGAGCTGACCCACGCCCTCGAGATCAACGCCTTTCAGAGCGGCAGCGACGTTGTGATCCAGAAGTCGACCCGCGAGGGTTTCGGTCTGGTTGTAACCGAGGCCATGTGGAAGAGGGCGGCGGTGGTCGCCGGTAGAGTCGGTGGCATAGTCGAGCAGATCGAGGACGGCGTGCACGGCTACCTGGTGTCGAGCGTAGAAGAGTGCGCTGAATGCGTTGTGGTGCTGCTGGAGAAGCCGGAGCTCCGCCGGGAAATGGGCGGACGGGCGCGCGAGCGTGTGCGCGAGCGCTTCATCACGCCGCGGCACCTGGCCGACTACTTACGCATCCTGCGGTCGCTCTGAACCCGAGCCGTCATTCCACTACATCCCGAGCGATTGCACTGCCCGTCGCTCGCGTTAACTTCCAGTCGGAGACAAGGTTCGCCGCGCAGCACACGTACGTGCGCCATAAAGTGTTGCAACCACGCCGGCCCACGGGGACCATGCCAGCCGGAAAGAAGTGGCCGCTCTTCATTGTGGCCAACCGCCTGCCGGTGGTCCGCGGCAAAGCGAAGAGCGAGGGCACGTGGAAGCGGAGCCCGGGCGGTCTCGTCTCGGCGCTGACGCCGATCGTGCAGCGAGAGGGTGGTGCTTGGGCCGGTTGGACGGGTACCAGCGGTCCGGCCCCGGACCCCTTCGACCACGATGGCATCGCGCACCTACCCGTCCCTATCTCGAGGGCGCAGCTGAGCAGCTTCTACGACGGGTTCTGCAACGGCACCATCTGGCCTCTTTACCACGGTGCGGTCCGCGAGCCCGAGTACCACCGCCGCTGGTGGCGGCCCTACGTGACGGTCAACCGCAGGTTCGCCGAGATCACCGCTGAAAGCGCCGCCCAGAATGCCAGCGTCTGGGTCCACGACTACCAGTTGCAGCTCGTACCGGCCCTGCTGCGCGAGATGCGTCCCGACCTGCGGATCGGCTTCTTCCTCCACATTCCCTTTCCGCCGCAGGAACTGTTTGGCCGGCTGCCGTGGCGGCGCCAGATCCTCGAAGGCTTGCTGGGCGCCGACGTGATCGGATTCCAGACCCAGGGCGACGCGGGTAACTTCCTGCGCCTCGCCCGGCGCTACGCCGACGCGCGCGTCGAAGGCGGCCAGCTGCAGATTCACCGACGCACGGTAAGCGTCGACTCGTTCCCCGTCTCCACCGACTTCGACCACTACAGCCAGATGGCGAGCGATCCGAAGGTGGTCAAGCGCGCGGTTCAGCTGCACCACCAGGTGGGCCAGGGTCGGAAGATCATCCTGGGCGTCGATCGTCTCGACTACACCAAGGGCATCGACCTACGATTGCGCGCCTTCCACGAGCTGCTGTCACGCCGGCCCGAGGTGGTACGCGAGTGCGTCCTGGTTCAGCTCGCGGTTCCCAGCCGCGGGCGCGTCAGCGAGTACCGCGAGCTACGCAGCCAGGTGGAAGAGCTGGTCGGCCAGATAAACGGCGAGTACGGCGAGGTCGGTCTGACGCCGGTGCAGTACATGCATCGCGAGCTGCCGTTCGACGAGTTGATCGCGCTCTACCGGTCGGCCGAGGTAATGATGGTCACGCCGCTGGCCGACGGCATGAACCTGGTAGCAAAGGAGTACGTCGCCACACGTTTCGACAACAGCGGCGTTTTGATTTTGAGCGAGTTTGCCGGCGCAGCGGAGGAGCTAAAGTCGGCGTTGCAGGTGAACCCTCACGACGTCGACGGGCTGGCCGAGACGATCGACATGGCGCTCTCGCTGCCGGAGAAGGAAGCTACGCGGAGGATGGCCAGGATGAGGGATGTGTTGAGCGACCACACCGTCTATGATTGGGCCGACTCATTCATCAAGGCCTTGAACGTTTAAGCCACTTCCGCCCGCGTCTCCAGGTCGAAGACCTTCGTTTCCCCGCGCTTGAAGGTATAGACCTTCCCGTTGAACCCGATCCGCGCATACGGCTCCCAGGCCCCCTCGAAGGTCACCGTCAGCCTCTCGTGGTTGACCTGGAAGCGGAACCAGTGCCCGCGGTACTGGATCCTCGAGTTGATCTCCTTTAGGTCCCTCGGCAACTGGGGGTTGAGCCAGAGAACCCCTTCGCGGAGCGCGATCCCACTGTAGCAGCGTTGGACCAGGTCGACTGTTCCCGCCATCGCGCCCATGTGGATCCCTTCCTTCGTCGTACCACCCTGTATGTCGGACAGGTCGCTCCGCACCGCCGCCTCGAACCAACGCCAGGAGCGCTGCCGGTCTCCCCGCGCCTGCACCCAGGAATTGACGATGGCGCTGAGCGTCGAACCGTGCGAGGTCCGGCGCAAATAGTATTCGATGTTGCGTGGGATCATCTCGGGCTCGAACGGATAGTCGAGGTGCTCGAAGAGCTGCGCCAGCCGCTCGGCAGAAAACAGGTAGAACAGCATCAGCACGTCCGCCTGCTTGCTGACCTTGTAGCGATTAACACTGTCACCCTCGGCCTCGAGGATGCGGTCGAGCCGATGGATGTCGCCGTACTGTGCCCGGTAACCTTCCCAATCGAACTCTTCGAGCTCCTCGTAGCCCTCGAACTGGCTGATGATGCCGTCGTCGTGGAAGGGGACGAAGAGCTTGCAGCTGACCTCGTTCCACTCTTTAACCTCATCCTCGGTGATCTGCAGGTCTTCGAAGATTTCGATCTGGCAATCGTCATCGAGCAGCGCAACGACGCGACAGGCGCAGTCGAGGACCCAAGACGCCATCACGTTCGTGTATGCGTTGTTGTTGAGGCCGGGCTTTTCGGAATCGGGGTACGCCGTATGGTACTCGTCGGGCCCAACGACCCCGCGGATCTCGAAGCGGTCGCGCTCGGGATTGAACTCGGCGATATCGGCCCAAAAGCGGGCAATCTCCAAGATTATCCGCGCCCCATGCGTATGGATGATGTCGCGGCGACCCGTCGCCTGGTACTGGCGCCACACGTTGAGAGCGATCGCCGCGTTCACGTGACGCTGCAGGTGCGTGTTATCGGGCAGCCAGCGGCCCGAGCGCGGGTTGAGGTGCAGGACCTGGGTCTCTTCCCTACCGTCGCTGCCGCTCTGCCACGGATAGAGCGCCCCCTTAAAGCCCTGCTCGCGAGCGTTGCGGCGCGCCTCGTCGAGGCGGCGGTAGCGGTACATCAGCAGGGCGCGTGTGATCTCGGGGACACGGAGCTGCAGGAACGGGAAGATGTACAGCTCGTCCCAGAAGATGTGGCCGCGATAGGCCTCGCCGTGCAGGCCGCGGGCCGGCACGCCGACATCGAGCTCGACCGTGTTGGGCGACACGGTCTGCAGCAGGTGGAAGATATGGACGCGCAGGGCGAGCTGGGCTGCTCGCGCCCCTTCGAGCTCTATATCGCAGCGATACCAGAGCCGCTCCCAAGCTAGGCAATGCGTGCGGTAGAGGTCATCAAATGAACCGACCCGCTGGATCGCCCGGCAGGCCTCGTTGCCGGGTGAGCTAATCGCCCAATCGCGCGAGGTGTAGATGGCGGTGATCTTCTCGACCCGTAGCGGCTGTCCCTGCTTACATTCGAGACTCAGCCGCTCTTCGATGTAGCCTTCTCGCTCCTCGATCTGGCGTTCGACCTCGAGTGTGTCGGCGTCCTTGAAGACGCGCGTCCGCGCTGCCTGCGCCATCTCGATGCGCGACTGGACCGTCTGGACGAGGATGTAGATCCCTTCGCCGTCCGCTGGAGCGGTGTCGAGCGGCTCGAGATGCTGGCCGTTCAGCTGGCGATAGCGTTCGACGCCGCTGTTAGTGACAGTTCCATCAAGCGCGGATCTGAACTCGATGCGACCCGACCAGTTCTCCGGTGTTAGCGTCCACTCGATCGCCGCCAGGTGCATGTCGGCCATATGAACGATGCGGCGGCTGTGCAGGGAAGTTTCTCGGCCCTCAGAATCGCGGAAGCGGAAGATCCGCTCCATCATGCCGGTCTGAAGATCCAGTTCCTGGCGGTACTCGAGCAACTCGACCGACTCGACGGTGAACCATTCGCCGCCCTCGGGCCGAAAAGTGAGGCATAGCCAGTTGGGCCAGTTTACGAGATCTTCGTTTTCGATGACGCGGCCGGCGACTTCGGTCTCCAGCCGATTGTAGCCGCCGGCGAGATAGGTGCCCGGGTAGTGCACGCCGCGGGAGTCAACCTGCTCCATCGCGCCGCGCGTGGCGAAGTACCCGTTGCCCAGCGTCGTCAGCGCTTCGCGCAGCGGCTCACTGTCGGGATCCCAACCCTCGTAGACCAGCTTCCATCCGTCCATGGTCACTCGTCTCTGAGATAGCCGACCAACTGACCTAGGAACACCTCCACCTCGGGCGTGTTCCGCAGGCTGTAGCTCGCGTTGGTCTTGTATGACGGGTTGCCTACGATCACAGCGATTCCATGATCCGACAGAACCGCGAACGCGTCCTCGTCGGTCACATCGTCGCCCAAGTAGAACGGCAGCACGTCTTCACCATCGAGGTCCAGGGCGTCGAGCAGCCAGAACACGGCTTGCCCTTTGTCCCAGTCGATGTCGGGGCGCAGCTCTAAGACCTTCTTGCCGTGCGACAGCCGCAGTCGCTCGTGCCCGGCGAGGACTTCGCGCACCGCCTGCTCGACACGGCTGACGTCCTCATCCGCTACGTTGCGATAGTGGTTCGCGATGGCAAAGCGCTTGCGCTCGACCCGCGCGCCGGCGATCGGGTCGATCCGCTCGTGAAGCTCTTGCTCGGCCGCCGCGAGGTCCGGCAGGCGCTCCTTGCCGCCTTCATACTCCATGCGCAGACCCGGTCCCTTGATATCGAAGCCGTGGCTGCCGGCGAAGATCAGTCCGTCCAGGGCGACGAGCGGCTCGACGTCGGCACGGTCGCGCCCGCTGACGATGGCAACCGTGCAGAGTCCGGCCAGCTCTCTTAGCACGTCACGCATCGAATCCGAGAGGATCGCGTCTTCGGGTTGCGAGACGATGGGCGTGAGCGTCCCGTCGTAGTCGAGGAACATGGCGGGGCGCTTCCCCTTCAGGCGCGCCGCGATCTGTTCAGCCGACTCGAGCGCCGAGGGCAGCTCGCTCGCCAGACGGTCACCTTCCGGATGCCCTTCGATCATGCGTGTCAGCTCCCTGTCGGCACTTCCCTGAGATCGCTTACTACCGTGTCGGCGCCGTTCGCCAGCAAGGCCTCACGTCCACCGACACGGTCGACGCCGATCACCCAACCGAAGCCGCCGGCGCGCCCAGCCTGAACGCCGGACACCGCATCTTCGAAAACGACCGCCCGCGCCGGCTCGACGTCCAACAGCTCCGCTGCCTTCAGAAAGATGTCGGGCGCCGGCTTGCCCTCGAGCCCGAGCCGTGCCGACTCCACCCCATCGACGCGGATGTCGAAGAGGTCGGTGAGGCCCGCGGCCCGCAGCACGGTCGCGCAGTTCTTGCTCGACGAGACGATGGCGGTCTTGAGCCCCATCTCCCTCCAGGCCCTAATCTGTGCCACCGTATCCTCGAAGATCTCTACACCACCCTGGTCGAGCAGGTCGTTATAGAGCTCGTTCTTGCGATTGCCCAACCCGCAGACGGACTCCACATCGGGCCCGTCACCGGGATCGCCCTCGGGTAACTCGATCCCTCGGGAGGCGAGGAAGTCGCGCACGCCGTCGTAGCGCGGCTTGCCGTCGACATGCTCGGTGTAGTCGCGCTCGATATCGAAGGGATCATGCGACCCGCCGTTCCCCCACTTCCAGCGCGCGAGAAACTCGTCGAAAACCTGCTTCCAGGCCCGCGCATGCAGCCTGGCGGTCCGAGTTACGACGCCGTCAAGATCGAAGATCACGGCGTCGAAGGCCTCTCTGCTAACTGTCCTCTCGTCCATCTATATCCCAAATCCGTCCGGTCCATGAGCGCGGGACTCTTAGCCGTAGCAATAGCACCACGGAGCCACCGCGGCCGTTCGAGGCTAAATGTCGAAGCGGGGGGCAAAATACGCCTTTGGGCCCAGTCCGCTAGGTCCAGCCGAAGGAAAAACGACCGGGCCTCCCCACCAACCGTATTCTCTATGCAAAACCCATACTCAGAGCGCAAAATCGGGCTTGGGCGGCGGGCCCGCCCCGCCCTGAGATCAGCCAGGCGTGAAGCGGTCCAGAAAGGCTCGCTCGTCCGGCGTCAGGCTACCGACGCCAGAGGCCTTGATCTTGTCCATCACCCGGTCCAGCTCGTCCCGATTCACCGGGTGCATCTCCTCGCGGCGGATCCGCGCCCAACGCTTCAGGTCCGCGGCACTCCCGCCAGGTGTGCGACGCACCGGCGCCTCCGACTTCTTCTTGAACTGGCGGGCTGGCGAGCGGTACTCCAACCACTTGAGATAGAGAAAGCCACCCAGGAAACCGCCGAGGTGGGCAAAGTGGGCCACGCCGCCTGCCGCACCGCCGATACCGAACCAAAGGGAGGCCGCAGTCATTAGACCGACGAACACCCGCGCCTCGATCGGCAGGATCCCCCAGATGAAGATGCGGTCCCGGGGCCAAAAGTAGGCGAAGCCGAGCATGACCCCGTAGACGGCGCCCGAGGCCCCGACGATCGCCGCGCGAGGCGTGGTCACAGAAGCCAATGCGCCAACAACCCCCGCGGCCAGGTAGAGCCCGAGAAAATGTCGGGCGCCCAGACGCGCCTCCAGCCGGGGACCGAAGAAGAACAGCGCCAGCATGTTGAAGAATAGGTGGCCGAACCCGCCGTGCAGGAACATATACGTTACGAGCGTCCAGGGGCGATAAGGGATGGCGATGGGCACCAACATCAGCGCCTGGAAGAGCTGGTTCGGCGGGTAGGTGATGAAGAACATCACCACGTTGGCCAGTATGAGACCGGTTACCCTGCGAGTCATGCGTCGCCTGTTCTTTCCGGTGATATCCCGGGCCGGAATATATCCCCCGGCCTCGCCACCGGCGAGGACCGGCCGCGTACCGGCTGCGCGGGGCCCCGGCAACGGGACCCATCATGCAAGTACGGCCCCGCCCTTGCAAACGTTTCGGCGCTTGCGCCCTGCACGGTGAGGGCACCTATTTGGAAGTTCCAGCGCAGACCTCCCGATACCGAGGTTATCATGAAGGAGCTGACCCAGCGGACCGCCATCATCACCGGTGCATCACGCGGCATCGGAACCTACCTAGCTCGGACGCTGGCCGACGAGAAAATGAACCTCGTCCTGGCGGCCCGTTCCAAAGAGGACCTCGAGCGCGTCGCCAGCGTCCTGCGGGAGAGCGGCGTCAGAGCCATCGCCGTACCGACCGATGTCACTGACCGTAGTGCGCTGGAAGCTCTTGTCGCCGCCACGAACGAGGAGTTCGGCGGGGCCGACGTTTTGGTCAACAACGCCGGCGCCCTCACCATCTTTCCCTACGACCGAATCGGCATCGAGGACGTGGAACAAAACGTTCGCCTGAACCTGACCTCGGCCATGATCCTCACGCGATTGGTCCTGCCCGGCATGGTCGAGCGGCGCCGCGGCCACATCGTCAACATGTCGTCGATTGCCGGGATCTGGGGACCGCCGTTCGACGAAGTCTACGGCGCGACCAAGGCCGGCCTCATCGGCTTCACCCAGTCGTTGAGACAGGAGTACCACGGCACCGGTATCAGCGCCTCGGTCATCTGCCCCGGCTACGTCGAGGAGGCCGGCCTCTACCACGAGGCGGAGCAGGCCACCGGGATCAAGGCGTCGGCGCTGTCGGGGCGAACCACACCGGCCGCTGTGGCGCGCGCAGTGGTCAAGGCGATCAAGAAGGATCGACCTCACATCATCGTCAACACGCCATCGGTCAGACCGCTGGCCGTGCTCTCGGCGCTAAGCCCGCGTTTCGGCGAGTGGCTAACGCGCAGGGCAAACGGCTACGCGCCATTCGTAAAAGCAGCCCCCCTGAACCTGAAGGCCGGGGGGCAAATGACGGGCTTGCGTCACAGCGGCGGCGCGCCNNCCTTTCCAAAATGCTGCGTGCTGCTTGACGTGCCGCGCTTCGTCCGACGGCTCGGGGTAATACCACGCGGCACTGGGATTGGAGTCGCCGTTGACGACGATATCGTAGTAGCTCGCCTTCCCTTTCCAGGGGCACGTGGTCGAGTGATCGCTCTCGCGGAAATACTCGCGGTTAAGCGATTCGGGTGGGAAGTAAACGTTACCCTCGACGACCTCGTATGTATCACTCTCGGCCAAGATTATGCCTTTCCATCTCGCTATAGCCATCAACAAACCTCCATCTATGATTAGTTGTTCAACAGTTTC
>JABAOH010149598.1_pt3 | contig 34390 bp, 35 predicted proteins | sample 7062181 | NCBI WGS metagenome assembly JABAOH01 (sample SAMN14538630, study PRJNA623070) | marine sediment metagenome | biome: marine biome [ENVO:00000428]; feature: marine pelagic biome [ENVO:01000023]; material: deep marine sediment [ENVO:00002113]; isolation source: pool of 5 deep marine... | reverse complement strand
TTGGGGATGTCGGGCCAGTTCAGCTCGAAGGTGCTGGCGTAGGAGGTGTCGTTGCCCGTGGTTTTCGCCATGGGCTCCTGGTCGAAGAGCAGGGTGCCGTCTGGGGCCTCCAAGGTCACATTGACCCAGACGATGTCGTACCCCCCGAAGGGGTCCGTGATAGTGGCGTTGAAGGTGATGTTGTCATCCGCCTGGAAGAAGGGGGGTGCCGCGCCGGTGGCATTGAGAGCTCGAATCTCGGCCACCGTGATGCGGGTCACGGCCGGCAGGGCCGCCCGGCTCCGGAAGTCGTCGCTCCCCCATGCAATTTGCTTCGTGACGATTGCGTTGCTGACCAGGACGAGGACGACCTCGAGGCGAGAGCCAGCTTGCACGGTCTCGGCGGAGGCGATGGTTCCCTCCNNGAAGGAGTGGGTCTTCCGGTTCACGTCGTCGTCCTCGTCCAGGATGGTAGTGGGAATGCCGTCCTTGTGGGCGTAGAGCCCCAGGCCGATGGTCAGGAAGGTGGTCCCACCACCCCTGGCGTCCAAGTACCGGACCCACATGAAGGCCCGGACGGTGCCGTTAAGGACCAGGTCACCCGCCAGCGGTGGATCCAAGAACCAGCGGAACGTCCGCTCGGCGTCGGTGAACTCCTCCGCCACCTCGAGGGCCGTCGGCAGGTTCGTGTCCATGAGGAAACTCGCGTTGCCGTTGATGGTAGTCGTGGCGTTCTGGAAGTAGAGGACCTTCGCCTTGGGGATCTCTGGCGAGGCGGCCGCCACCGAACCGACAGGCAGCAGGCCCCCGGCCAGGGATACCAGCAAGAGGAGGGCGCAAAGGGGGAGGGCGAGGATGTCGCGGCGCATTCAGATCACCTCCTTGACCTTCAGCAAGACGTACACGAGGGCCGCGGCGATGGCCGCCACGGCGATGAGCACGTAGAACAGGATCGTGGCGTAGATAGGCGGTGGGAAGGCGGACAGGGTAACCTCCAACGGCTGGTCCTGGACCAGATCCGTGGAGGCTTCCGCGCCCGTGGACACGTCCGTCAGCAGGTACGTGGTCCGGTAGGAGACTTGGACCTGGTAGGTCCCCATGGGAAGCCGGAACTCCGCCTGGCCGGCCTCGCCCGTGGTCCCGGCAGCCACCGTCTCCCCATTCCGCAGGACGGTGACGAAGGCACCCGCCAGAGCGGCTCCGGAGGCATCCTTGACGGCGAGCTGCAGGTAGAACACGTCCGCGTCCAGCTGGATGCTAGCCACCGTCCCGTCCACTCCCACAATCGCGTCGAAGACCAGGACACCCCGCCAGACCACCTCGATCCGGTAGTCGCCCATCGGCATCCGCAGTTGGACGGAGCCCGCCGTCAGGGTACTGGCGACCCGCGTGAAGCCGCCCGCGGTCACACTGATGCTGGCGTCCTCCAGCGGCACGCCGCGGGAGTCGACGGGGACTAGCTCTTGGTTGAAGATGGAAAGGCTCAGGGTCACCTGGATGTCGCCCGAGACGTTCAGGCTCCCGCCCTCGAAGACCGAGATGCCGAACCAGGTCACCGCCACCGAGTAGTCGCCCAGGGGCGTGCGGGAGGTTAGCCTGCCTTGGGCGTCTGTCAGCCGGGATTCGACGAAGGTGCCGGAGACGGGGTCCGAGACCGTGATCAAGGCGTTGTCCACGGCGTTGGCGTCCGCGTCCACGGCCGCGAAGTCCACGTAGTACACGGCCGCGGCGACGAGGTAGGTGCCCGAAGCCTGGATGTGGAAGGCCCGCGCGGCCACCACCTTGCCGGACCACAGGACCGTAAGCTCGTAGTCACCGCCAGGCATGTCGGGCAGGGTAGCATTGCCCTCCGCGTCGAGGACCAGGGGCGGGTCCGACACGGTCTCGTTCGGGAACTGGACCACCATGGCCGCCCGCGAGAGTCCGGCCCCCTGGGAGTCCACAGCCCGAAGGACCACGTCGTAGACTGCCGCCGCCGCCACGAAGGGATCGTCGAAGGGGATGTCCGCCGTGGCGTCCAGCTCGTGGGAGCCCACCAGCGTATCCTTCCACCGGACCTCCAGCTCATAAATGCCCGGCGCCAGGTCGACCTCGAGTCGCCCCGAGGCGTTCGTAGTCCCCAAGGCCTGGACGGTGTCGCCGAACAGGATGGCAACGGGGGCCCCGGCTAGGGTGTCGTTGTCTCTGTCCACCACGAGGATGTGGACCTCGATGGGCAGGGCGCCGATGAAGAAGACGCCCATCTCGGTCTCCAAGTGGCCGCCGAAGTCGCCGGTCGTCTCGAGGGCCCGGAGCCCGTTCTTGTCCATGGCGTAGACGGTGACGTTGTAGCGACCTTCGGGGTATCCGCTGTAGTTCCAGCTGACCTCGAAGACGGATTCGAAGGAGTTGAAGAAGCCCGAAACCTGGGGCATGGAGAGGTTATTCAGCTCGGTCACGATGGTCCCGTTCGGTGCCTCCACCGTGAGGTTGACCCAGTGGACGTCGTAGCCGCCGAAGGGATTCGTCACCTTCGCCTGGATGTAGATGGTCTTGTTCTCCGCATTCGGGTCGAAGTTGTTCTGGACGTTCCGGTCGCTGTCTAGGGTCACGATGCCCCCCTCGCCCTGGGGGACGATCCGGACGTAGTCCTGGGCGGGAAGGCTCACCCGACTGTCTCGGGTAGCGTTGCCCCAGGCGATGGAGTAGGTCACGGCGGAGTTGCCCACGACATTTATGTGGGCCTCGACCGTGGAGCCAGCGGCGAACGTTCGGTCCAAGGCTACGTTCACGACGTCCTCCTCAAAGGCCGTGCCGATGGAGTTCGTCACCTCGGCGCTGGCCACATCTACGGAGGAACCGTCTGCGAAGACCTCGCGAATCGTCAAGGTCCAAGAGGCTTGCTCGCCTGCGGCCGAGGACCGCCACCACAGGGTCATGTTTGCACTTCCGTTCAGAGTCAAATCAGAGGCAAGCTCGGGGTAGATGAGCCAGCGGGCGATGATCCGCATCACGGAGGTGATCTCCTGACCGCTGGTCCCCACTGTGGTGTTCATCACGGTCTGGGTCGCCACCCCGGCCACGTTGACGGTCTCGTCCAGTGTGTGGAGATAGAAGACCTTCCCTTTCACCTCCCTCGTGGTCTGGGCCTCCACGTTCCCCAGCAGCAGGAGAGGCGTGAAGGAAGAGAGCAGCAAGAGGATGGCAGATGCGAGCAAGAAGATAGTGCCGCAGCGCGTCGCCGGAGGAAGCGTCGCGCTCCTAGGCCTATGGCTCTCAAACCCTATGGCACCCGATGAGCTGTTTGGTCCCAACGTTCTCTTGAGGGTCAAGGGGCATCACCCGCCTGCGCTCGGAGGGCAGTATCCCCTTCGACCCAGTGGCTATTTAAGGCCAGCACTCTCATTCTCAAAAGCGAGAACACTCTTGCCAGGGGCTCCCGGCCATCTGTCGGGGATTCGGGATCGATCATCCGGCGTTCGCTTGGCATCCTAGGTGGCTTCCGTGTGGGCCCTCTTACCCTTTTTGGCACAGCTCTCGAATCCCTTAGCACAGGTCTCGAAAGTGTTCGGCGGGACAGATCTGGCGAGGCGTGACCTGCAGCCCCAGCCGCTCCCTTGGGGAAAACGAGAGTCATGTAGGTGCCAGCAGCGGTCACGGTGGCGTTCAGCCGAGCAACAACCGCCAGGGTGGCATGTCGAAGGGCCCCAGCGGTCCGTCCCGCCTGGGTCTCGAGGATAATCCCACCGGTCCGCGGGAGGGGCGCCCCTACGGTCGCTTCCTCAGGGCCGTCGCCGCGGCCAGCAATACCACGAGTCCCGCGATCCCGACGAACGCCCATCCCACGGGCGTGAGGCCTCTGACACCGGGGAGCGTCGATTCCAGAGCCGGAGAGATACGAATGGACTGGACAGAGAAGTGCGTCACGACGAAGACATACACCTCCTCCCCGCCCGCCTCTTCCGAGGCGACGAGGCCCTCGTAGTTGACGGCTTCGGGGATCTCGATGATCGGGCTTCCGTCTGCGCCGGCGACGAGGGCCTCCACGAACGCCCCGCTGACTAGGATTGTGACAACGTTGGTCGGCAGATCGTCCTCAACCTCGATGGTCAAACTCCTCGTCTCAGAGTCGTAGGTGACGGACACCCGGTCCACACCATCTGAGGTGCCGGCGTTGACGACAAGGGCCGCCCACGGCCCGTCCTCCTGCGCGAAGACGAAGGTGGCGGCTCCTAGGCCCCCGGCGTTCTCGGCCATCCCGATGGCCGTCTCCACCTCCTTCCCGGGAATCGGGGGGAGGTCCACCGGGGGGGCAGGGGCCGCGGCGCCAGCTCCCAGAGCCAGGACCATCAGGAGAGACGATATTGTCAGGGCGTAGGCCCACACCCTGGCACTCCCAATATCCATGGTGAGCCCTCGACCCTGAGCGCATAAAGCCTCTTTGGCACAAGTGTCGAATTGCATGGCACAAGTGTCGAAGGTGGAGGAAGGGAGGGGCGATGGCGCAGGAAAGAGAGGAAAAGAAAGAGAGGAAAAGAAGGGGGAGGGAAGGAACCCCTCCCTAGGTCACGGCCGGCGAGGCCTACGCAGGTCCCGCTAGGGAGCCACGTCAGGCAGTTCGCCGCCCTGGCCAAGCTCAAGGGCCTCCTTCGCCGTGTCCAGGCCGTCGTAGGCCCGGGCGATGGAGTCGAGAGCCGTCTGGAGTCCAGGGAGAGCCGGATGGTCGGCAGGTAGGCTGTCCATGTACTCCTGGATCGCCATCGTGGCCTCATTCAGGCCCTCTTGCGCCCGATCGATTTGCTCGGCCGTGTCGGTCTCGGACGCGGCGGCTTCCGCCGTCGCTCGGATGTCCCGGGCGCTCTGCTCGATCAGGGCGGAGTCGGAGCCGCGCTCCACCAGGGCCCCGAGTTCGCCGACGCGACGGTCGAGCTTGTCTAGGGCCGAGGGGGCGGTAATCGCCTCCGTCGCACGCTTGATGCCGTAGAGGGCCTCGCCGGGAATCGCCGACTGGCTTGCCGCCACGGTGACCACCGGAGCGGCGACGACCAGCGCTACCACTAGAACGCCTGCCAGGGGTGCGAGTGCCTTGTTGTCCATTCGCGTGTTTCTCACCTCCGTGGATGTCTTCCTACGGACGCGCTTATATGCTGTTTGGCACAAGCTTCGAACACCGTAGCACAGGCATCGAAAGCGGGATTCCTGTTCCTGAGAACGAGAACGAAACCTTGATACACCGCCCGGCGCGATGTCAGCGCGATTGCATGGTCCTGCTGACTGAGGTGGAGCCGTTCTTCCGAGTGGCCCTAATGGGCTTCGCATTCATCCTGACCTTTTTGGTGGGCATCTCCGCCTACCGCGTGCATAGCACGAAGCTCGTCCTGGTGACCCTGGGCTTCCTGGCCTTCTCCGGCAAGGGGGTCCTCCTGACCCTCGGACTGTTCCTGACGGCTTTCCACCAGACCTTCCTTGCCAGCACCGAGATGATAGTCATTGACTTCCTCGTTCTCGTCCTCCTCTATGCAGGAACTGTCAAGACCGCCTGATGAGGGAGGGGCGGTGGACAAGGATATCCTGGGCCTCGAACGGCGCCGTCGTGTCTACCAGCTCATCCGCTCCCATCCGGGCCTCCACCTGCGGGAGCTCGAGAGGCGTCTCCCCATCTCCCTCGGCGACCTCCGCTACCACGTGGACTACCTTGAGAAGGAGGGGCTGATCTCCAGCAGGAGCGACGGGTACCGGAAGGCCTACTTCTCCGCCCGGGACGTCTCCGTCCTAGACTGGAACCTGCTAGCGCTCGCCCGCCAACGGAGACCCCGAAGGATCATTCTCCATCTCCTGGCGCACGGAGAGGCGACCTCAGAGGAGCTCCAGGAGGCCGTGAACCTCAGCCGGTCCACCCTGAGCTTCCATCTTCAGAAGTTGGTAAAGGCAAGACTCGTCCGGGTGCGCAGGGAGGAGGGCAGGAACCTTTACCGCCTCGAGGACGAGGAGAGAACGGCCCGCGTGCTGATCACCTACCGGGAAAGCTTCCTCGACGCCGCCGTCGACAGAGTCCTGGACGTATGGCTGCGATGACTCGCCCCCTGGAGTCCGCCGGGGAATGGGTCAAAGAATCCGCGGACTTGTCGCAGTCCACGCAGTGAGGTCGTCCGGGTTCTCTTGTCCCAAGAGTCTCAGAGCCTCCGCGAATCGTCCGGCATCGAAGGGGTCGGTGGGATGTCGCCGGAATGGCCCTTGGGACAACGCCCGCCGGTCACGAGGTCGGCACCTAGCCTCCGGCGAGTTTTTCCGGACGGCCGAAGGATCTCCAGTCGTTGACGGATAATCCGCTACCCTCCGAGACCAGCGTGGCTCACGCCTGATCCGCGACAACTAAATGGGCAATTTCGGCACGGAAAACGCGGTTGCGTGGCTGGTGGCTTTCTCGACCCCCGATAGTCGGGCCTAATAGGGTATTGTTGAGGAGTCACCGATGGATTGGCCACAGAAGACAGGTCACGGCGCTATGGGAGGCCACCACAAAGAAAACCACCGCGCTGGCGGCAAAGTAGAGGAGGGCGGACATTGCGTGAGAGGAACCTGTTAGGTGGCGGCTCTCTAGTGCCCTTCTCCGGAGTAACGTGAACATGCCCACTCCTAGAAAGGCGACCCCGACCGCGAGGTCTGGAAGGTAGTAGGTACGAGGGGGAAGGGCGAACAAGCACAGAACGTCGACAGCCAGGAAAGCATAGACAACGGTGTAGCCCATTGAAAGAATGGCTGCCATCAAGAAGATTATCGATTCCGACCGACTCCCAAGGGGCCGGGATTGGGTCGGCGAATTGCGGACCGGAGTACTTTGTCCATTATGCTGCACTCTCATGCTAGCGATTCGATTCCGGGATTCTTCCGCATTCGGCCTCACCAGCTCCCCCCAATCACGAGACACCGCGGGAGAAGTAACTTGGCATCGAGTTACCATAGTGACTGTCCCCTTCTTGGAAGACAGTCGAAACTCTGATTATAATGGTCCGCTACCCCGTGGAAGATCTGGACCTTGCGTTCTGGGAATTCCCCTTCACATCGGCTTTGCTCAGGAAGGCCACTACATCTCTGACGATGTCAGGGCCTGTCAGGGGAGCCGAACACTGCGCCCCCACGCAGGCATAGACCGCTGGCACGGGCTCAGTCGGATATCGGGCCTCCTGGAATTCCCTGGTACCCGGCTCCAGGAAATGTACGACCCTTCTGGGTTCGTACGACGCCAGCAGGTTGCTGGCGATTTGTCTCACCTCGCCGTCCTCTGGATTGCCCACCAAATCAAGCCTCAGAGGGCCTCTCAGATAGGTGGAGACGGCTATGGCATATGGAGAGGCGAAGATAGAATAGCGGGAATACTGGCCGCTGAAGCCAGTGAGTATCTTCGTCGCCGCGTCCCCGTATCCCTTCTCCAGGCCAAGCTCATGAAGCTTGAGCAGCATCGTAGCGGCGTGGGCGTTGTCTACCAGTGGCCTCTGGGGCGCCTTCAAGAGGCCGAGATCAGTCTCCGATGGCTTTCGATCCAAGAGGAGTCCGCTCTCATCCCCCAGATCATTCAACATCCTACCCACAATCGCGGTGCACCTGTCGAGATAGAGGTTCTCCCCCGTGTGTTCGTAGGCCTCCAGGAAGGCCTTCGAAAGGTACACGTAATCCGCTAGAAGCCCATCTACCTGAGACTTGCCATCCCAGTAGTGATACAGGGTCCCGTTTTCCCGCAGAAGGCGGTCCTGCAGGACCTGAAGCGCGTCGAGTCCGAATCTGAGATACTTCTCGTCACCCAGAACCGCGCTTGCGCGGAGGTAGGAGGAGACAGCCCGTCCATTCAGATCCGTGTAGAGAGTCTTGTCGATGTAGGGTGGCTTGGCTTCAGCCCTCTCCTTCCCGGACATCCTGTAGTACTCTTCATCGGCATCCTGGCTTCCGTAGAACCCTCCACCCGAGTCACGTAGGCTACCCTCCAGATATCTCATAATGTCCACCGCAATCTCGCGATAAGAGGGCTCCCCAAGCAAGGCATAAGCGTTCAGGTAGGTTCCCAACAAGCCGACGTTGACATCGAGCATCTTCTCGTAGTGGGGCTCGCTCCAATCTCTAGTCACGGAGTACCGAAAGAAACCCCCCTCCGTCCGGTCATACACGCCACCTCCGGCCATTGCACCCAGGGTCCTCTCCACCACCCTGCGGAAGTGTCTGTTTCCGGATAGCTTGAATTGGTAGAGGGCCAGGTCGATGGCTTCGGGCTGCGGGAATTTGGGTGCGCTGCCAAATCCTCCGTGAAGGTCGTCGAACTGCTGGAGGAGGTGCCCGAGGACGTCCTCCACGATATCGAGGTTCAGAGGCCCTTTCGGGGGCTCCACCTCCGATTCCGGCACCCTCCTCTCGCGAACCTTTCCCCCGCCGCTCTCCATGTAGCGCTTCACCTGCATCAGGGTCCGCTTCATCTGGTCGGGGGGGATGTACGTGCCACCAGTGATGACCTCTCCCTCCCCGTTCAGAAAGGCCGTCGTAGGGTACCCCCCGAAGTTGTACCTCTCCCGGATATCCGGCCTTCTGTCGATGTCCACGCGAATGGGCACGAAGTTCTCATTGATGAGCTGAATCACCTCATCGTCGGAGTAGCTCGTCTCGTCCATCACGTGGCACCAGTGGCACCATACGGCCGAGAGGTCCAGGAGGACAGCCCTGTCCGTTTCCTTGGCTTCGCGAAACGACTCCTCCCCCCACTCACGCCACCGAATATCGGTGTGCTTCCCCATGCCCCTTCTACGAGGAGTGCTGCTTATCAAGCTTTGGCAGAAGTCAGCTCGGGGGATACCGTTCGATCAAGGCCTTGCATAGGAGGGACCGAGCCCCTCGAGGGGCCTATCCGAACAGGGCTGAGGCCGCCTCGGAGACGAAGTCGAGGAAGGGGAAGGCCAGGACGCCGGTGGCTATAGTACCCAGGGTGGCGATGATGATGGCCAGGCTGAAGGGTTTCGGCACACGCACCGCCTCCTTCGGGCCCTCCAGGATGTACATGTGCTTGATGACCCTGGCATAATAGTAGAGGGAGAGGGCGCTGTTGAGGACGCCGGCCACTGCCAGGGAGACCATCCACTGAAAGCCGGGCGTCTGGCCGGCCTGGATGGCCGACCAGAACAGGATGAACTTGCTGACGAACCCGCCCAAGGGGGGAATGCCAGCCAAGGAGAGGAGCATGATCATCATGCCGAAGGCCATGAACGGCATCCGCCTGGAGAGTCCGCCGAAATCATCCAGCCGCTCTCCTATCAGCAGAGTGCCCGTCAACGCCACGAAGATGAAGGCCCCGCCCTTCATGAAGACGTACACCAGGAGGTGGTACAACCCCCCGGCGAGGGCCAACGTTGCGACGGGACCGTCCGGATGGCTTCCCACCACGACAGCAATCAGGATGTAGCCCGCGTGGCCGATGCTCGAGTAGGCCAACATCCTCTTCACGCTCTTCTGAGGAAGGGCGGCCACGTTCCCGACCGTCATGGTGGCGATGGCCAGGATTCCGAGGGCCAGGACCCATTGAGCTGCTACACCCAGGAGGGCGATGAGAAAGATCCTGAACAGCGCCACGAAGCCCATGATCTTGGAGGCGGTACTCAGCAAGGTGGTGATGGTCGTCGGTGCCCCCTCATAGACGTCCGGCACCCACATGTGGAAGGGCACCGTGGCGACCTTGAAGCCGAAGCCAGCGATTAGCAGCACCAGGGCGAGGACGATCACAGGCTCGAAGGTCGGCATGCCGTCGGTGATGGTGGACCTCAGGACGCGCAGGTCCGTGTAGGTGCTGGAGATGCCCTGAGCACTCCCGACGTGTCCGCTGACGCCGTAGAGAAGGGATATCCCGAAGAGGATTATGGCCGAGCTGATCACTCCGATGATGAAGAACTTCATGGCCGCCTCCGTCGCCCGCGCCTCCCGCTTCCGATAGGCGGCCAGGGCGAAGGTGGCGATGCTGGCCATCTCGAAGGAGAGGTAGAGAACGAAGAGGTCCGTCGCCGCGGCCACCAAGAGCATGCCGACGAGGGCGATCAAGAGCAGGCCGTAATACTCCCCCGGGTTGCGGTCATCCTCTCTGAGGAAGGGCCGCGAGGCCAGCACGACGAGAACCCCCGTGAGGATGATGGCGACGAAGAAGAAGAGGGTGAAGGTGTCCACCTCCATCATCAGTGCAGGCAGGTCCACCGACACAGGTAGCGTCCACAGGTCTACCCCCAGGCGTGATAGAAGGCCGAGTCCTGCCATATCAACGGTAAGGAAGAGCGCCAAGAGCAGACCAGCCAGCGCGATGTCCGCGAGTCGGGCCTGCCTCTTGACGACGAAGGTCAGGGCGATCAGCAGGAAGCCGAAGACTGTGAGGAGGATGACCGGTAGGAGGACCAGCCAGGGGTAGGGCATCTAGGGAACGCCTCCCATGGTCTCGAACAGCACTCTCGTCCAGTCAGTGAAGAGGTCCATCAATGGTGTCGGGAAGACGCCAAAGAGAGCGAAGAGAGCGGCCAGGACGCCCAGAGGCATCACCTCATAGGCCGCAATGTCCCTCAGGCTGCCCAGCTTCTCATTGAAGGGCCCGTGGATGGCCCTCTGTACCGCGTAGAGGTAGTATGCAGCCGTCAGGACGACTGTTAGGATGGGGAGGAGGACCCAGAGGCCGAAGGCTTCGTATGTACCGAGGAAGACTGTGAACTCCGCCACGAAGCCCACCAGGCCTGGCAGGCCGAGGGAAGCCAGAAAGGCGGTGATGATGAAGCCCGAGAGGATCGGCATCCTGTTCATCACGCCTCCCAGCTCGGATATGTTGCGGGTTCCGAGCCGGTGTCCGACGGAACCGGCCACCATGAAAAGAGCGGCAGATATCAGCCCGTGGGCGAACATCTGGAAGATGGCTCCCCCCATGGCCATCACTCCCCGTCCCTGCCCGGGGGAGCCGTTGCTGAAGGCGAAGAGGGATGCACCGATGCCCAGCATCACGATCCCCATGTGGCTGATGCTCGAGTTGGCAATCAGCCTCTTCAAGTCGTCCTGGGCCAGGCAGACCATGGCCCCATAGATGATGCTGATCGTTCCTATGACGGCGAAGACCCAGAAGAGATCCGTGGAGGCCTGCTGCAGCATCTGAACGTTGACCCTTATGAGGCCATAACCACCCATCTTCAGGAGGACCCCCGCCAGGAGTACAGAGCCGGCCGTGGGCGCCTCCACGTGGGCGTCTGGAAGCCATGTGTGCAAGGGCACCATGGGCAGCTTCGTTCCGAAGCCTACGAGAAGGGCCGCAAATAGGAGTTCTTGAACCACTCCAAGAGGAACAGGTCCCTTCTCGATTATTGCGATCATGTTGAAGGCCTCGACCCCTCCTCCCATGTAGAAGTAGAAGACGAAGACGCCTAAGAGGACCAGTAGGCTGGCGGCCTGAGTGTACAGGAAGAACTTGATGGCGGCATACCTCTTCCTGGGCCCGCCCCAGATGGCGATGAGGAAGTACATGGGGACAAGCTGGAGTTCCCAGAAGATGAAGAACAGGAAGAAGTCCAGAGCCATGAACACTCCGAGGATCGTCGTCTCCATGACCAAGAGCATGACGTAGAACTCCCGTACCCGGTGGGACTCGTCCCAGGAGAAGATGAGGGCCAACGGGACCAGTATCGTCGTCAGGATCACCAATGAGAAGGAGAGCTCGTCCAGTCCCAGTCGGTAGAAGACGTTGATGCTGGGAATCCATAGCGCTTCCTCATAGGCTCGATAACGGCCTGTCAGTGGGTCCGTGGCGAGCGTCAGCATGTCCGGCCTCAGGAAGCCCACCACCAGGGGGATGGAAAGACCGAGGGGGATGAGGGAGAAGAGGGTGGCCAGGATGCGGGTAGAGTTGTCGGTCCTGGGGAGGAGGTAGACAACCACTGCCCCCAAGGCCGGGACCAGCAGCATCAGGCTGAGAATGGGGAGTTCCAAGACCACCTATCCACCTCCCGGGGCGAAGGAAACGATGCCCTCCAGGAGTTCGCTGTAGGGGTAGAGCTGGCCGATCCAGAGGGCAGGGAAGACAGCCGTCAGGATGATGAAGAGCATGACGAGGGCCATGGGCAAGGACTCGTCCATGCGAAGGTCGCGGACCTCGCCCAGGGCTGTGTTGAAGCTACCAAGGAGGACCCGGTGCATGGTCCAGATGTAATAGGCTCCTGTGAGGACCACCGCAAGCAGGGGAATGACGACCAGCTTCCGCAGACCCTGGTAGGCCCCCGTGAAGACCATGAACTCGCTGATGAAGCTGTTCAGCCCCGGAAGGCCGAGGGAGGCCAGGAAGCTGACGATGAGGATGAGGGCGAAGAGGGGCATCCGGCCCCCGAGGCCCCGCAGGTGGGGGATTTCCCGGCTGCCTGTGCAGTGCTTGACGGCCCCTGCCAGCATGAAGAGGACAGCGGTGATCAGGCCGTGATTGAAGAGCTGGAAAATGGCCCCGGCTATCCCGATGGTCGTCAGGCTGGAGGCCCCCAAGAGGACGAAACCCATGTGGCCTATGCTGGAGTAGGCGATCAGGCGCTTCAGGTCGATCTGGGCGAGACAGACCAGGGAGGCGTAGATCATGCTAACGACGCCGAAGATGGCCACGAGCCACCATAGGTCCACGGCAGCCTGGGGCAGCATAGCGTAGCTGATTCGGAATAGCCCGTACCCGCCCATCTTCAGAAGGACGCCAGCGAGGATGACGGAGCCAGCCGTAGGAGCCTCTACGTGGGCGTCCGGCAGCCAGGTATGCAGGGGGACCATGGGCAGTTTCACCCCGAAGCCTACCAGAAACGCGATAAAGACTGGGATCTGCAGGCTCAGTGGGAAGCCGGGGGCAACCCGGGCAATCTCAATCATGTTGAGGGAGTTGGCGTGAAAGGCCAGGGTGAAGATTCCCAGGAGCATGATGACGCTGCCCACATGGGTGTATATGAGGAACTTGATGGCGGCGTAATGCTTGTTGGGCCCTCCCCAGATCCCTATGAGGAAGTACATGGGGATGAGGACCAGCTCCCAGAAGACGAAGAACTGGAGGAAGTCGAGGGATATGAAAACCCCTATCAAGGCAAGGCTGATGACCTGCAGCAGGGCGTAGTACTCCTTAGGCTTGAACTCCTCTTCCATGGGGAAGATGACTGCGACCAGAAAGAGTAGGGCAGCTAGGAAGACCAGGGGCATGGAAAGGCCGTCCACTCCCAGGCGGAAGATGACGTCCGTCTGCAGGATGCGGAACCACGCGTACTCCTCGTAGGCCGTGTAGGCGCCACTCGGATCGGAGCGGAGCCCCAAGTCCAATTGGGGGTAGACAAGGTCCGCCAGGAGGGCCAGGGAGACCAGGAACGTCAGAAGGGCAAAAACGATGGCGGCCCACCTGGCCTGAGACCTGCTCCACGGCCCTATGAGGACGATGACGGTCCCCAAGGCCGGCAGGGCAATCAGAAGAGAGAGGTACGGAAGGGCCACGTGTCACACCCCCAAGAGTGGGAAGACCACCTGCACGACGAATAGGATGACGGCGGCTCCCAGGACGATGACGGCTGCGTACGTCTGTACCTGGCCCGTCTCCCCCCTCCTTAGGGTCCACCCTCCCCGAATGGTGCTCAGGCTGATGCCGTTCACCACGCCATCGACTGCTTTGCGATCGAAGATGTCCGTTCCTCGCCCCGTTAGGAGGGTCAGCCGGGCCACCAGGTTGACGAAGCCGTCGATGATGTACCTGTCGAAGAAATCACTGACCTTCGCCAGTCCGTAGACGACCCTCTGGCCGAATTCGTTGTACAAATCATCTATCCAGTATCTCCTCTCCAGCATGGTGTGCAGAAAGGCCCTGGGCCGAGTGGCCGTGAAGGCGGAGGCGGATATGGTGCCCACCAGGTAGACGGCCGAGGCGAGGCCGAGGCCAGCCAGGGCTGCCAGGAGGGAGGTATAGGTAAGGAAGCTGTTCGGACCTGCGAAGGTGTTGACTAGAATCCCGCCGGGCGGAACGAACTCAGCGTGGGCGCCCTCCACTCCAGGAAAGATGAGGTTCCCGAAGCCTCCCATGGCGAATATGACCAGCCCAGAGCCTACGGCGAATGCCGAGAGGATCACCAACGGGACGGTCATGACCTTTGGCGATTCGTGGGGCTCCTCCTCCCATCGCGGCGACCCCTTGAAGGTCATGTACCAGAGGCGGAACATGTAGAAGGCGGTCATGAATGCCGTGAGGACGCCCAGAATCCACAAGTAGAGGAAGATCTGGCTCTCGCCCGAGGCACCGTAGGCGGCCGCCAGAATCTCATCCTTGCTCCAGAACCCGCTAAAAGGGGGTATTCCCGATATGGCGACGGCCCCCATGAGCATGGTCATGGAGGTGATGGGCATGCGTTCGTGGAGGCCCCCCATCCTCCTCATGTCGTTGGTGCCCATGGCGTGGATGACGCTTCCAGCGCCTAGGAAGAGAAGGGCCTTGAAGAAGGCATGGTTGGTGAGGTGAAAGAACGCGGCAGAGTAAGCCTCGCCAGATCCTTCCATGCCAACCTGGATGGCGTAGGCGGCCGTTCCTAAGGCCAGGAACATATAGCCGAGCTGGCTGATGGTGGAGAAGGCTAGGACCCTCTTGATGTCGTAGTTGGCCAGGGCCATGGTGGCGGCGAAGAAGGCGGTGAAGCCCCCGATGGCCGCCACGAGGAGACTCGCATCCAGGGAGTTGACCACGAAGGGTATCGCCCTGGCCGTCAGGTACACGCCCCCCTTGACCATCGTCGCCGCGTGGATGAGAGCGCTTACCGTCGTGGGGCCTTCCATGGCATCCGGCAGCCAGGCGTGCAAGGGGAACTGTGCGCTCTTCCCCATGGCCCCTCCGAAGAAGAGGATGGGGACGATCGCGACCAAGTGCACAGGTACCCCCGGGGCAGCCCTCGACACCTCCAGGATGTTGAAGGTCCCGAAGAGGATGAAGACGATGATGACGCCCACCAGGAACAGGACATCCCCCACCCGTGTTACCATGAAGGCCTTCTTGGCGGCGCTGGCTGCCTCAGGCTTATGGTACCAGTACCCTATGAGCAGGTACGAGCAGAGGCCCATGGTCTCCCAGAAGATCAGCAGAAGGAGGAAGTTGTTCGCCGAGACTGTTCCCAACATCCCCGTCACGAAGAGGGCGATTTGGGAGTAGTACCGGGCCTTGTCCTTCTCGTGGCCCATGTAGCCTATGGAGTAGATGGCGATTAGGAGGGATAGGAAGGAGACGAGGGCCAGCATCAGCACGCTGAGGTTGTCGATGAGCATGCCGAACTCGATGACCTGTCCCAGGTCCTCTGATCCAAGCCACCTGTACCAGACCATCTCCCTGGGTTCGAAGTGTCCTCCCAGAGCCCCGCCGAGGAGTGCGTGAATGAGGAGTAGGAAGGAGAGGACGAAGGATAGGCCGATGGAGCCGATGGTCCAGGCGGCTCCACCCTCCCACTGCCTCCGGCCCGTGAGGATCACGACGACGAAGGCCACCAAGGGCGAGGCGACGATTATCCAGGAGAGGTCCACGGTCCATGCCAGGTCCGGCACGCTACCACCTCAGGATCTTCACCTTGTCCAAGTCTACCGTGCCGTGCACGCCGTACAAGACCAGGAAGATGGCCAGGCCGATGGCCGCCTCTCCGGCGGCTAGGGCTATGGACAGGAGGGCAAGCACCTGGCCGTTGGGGTCGTTGACGTAGGCCGAGAAGGCCACGAAGTTTAGGATCGCGGCGTTGAGGATTATCTCCACGGACATCAGGACCATGATGCCGTTCCTGCGGACGAGGACCCCATACAGGCCTATGGCGAAGAGGATGGCGGACAGAGACAGCTCCCACTCCAGCGGTATCAAGGCCCTTCCTCCCTCCTGGCTAGGTAGACTCCCCCTACCATGGCAACCGCCAAGAGCAGGGCCATGACTATGATGCTGAAGGCGAAGTCTTGGAAGAGGGACTCCGCTACGCTCTCGTTGGAGATTGTCTGCGCAGCTTGGTTCCAGGGCATGTCCAAGAAGGAGGAGATCATCAGGACCGTCAGCAACGCGAGGCCGACCAGGACGATGACTCTCTCCTTCAAGGCACCTCCTCCATCACCCTGGTTCGGGTCAGCATGATGCCGAAGAGAAAGACCACCGGTACGGCGCCGGCGTAGACGATTATCTGGATGATGGCCACGAACTCGGACCGGAACAGGATGTATATCCCGGCCATGGTGACCAATGTGATGGCCAGCCAGAAGGCCGCCCACATGAGCTTCCTCGCCGTGACCACCAGGAAGCTGGTGAGGACCTCCACGGCGGAGATTATGACGAAGATGACCAGATCAGCCTCGACCATCCCTGCCCCTCCTAGCTTAGGGAAGCGCCCATCATATCCACCCCTGCGAAGTGGCGAGAACCACTAGGACGGCGATCAAGATGTTGAGCAGGCCCAAGGGAATGAGCTTTCGCCACCCGAGGCTCATCATCTGATCGATGCGGATCCTGGGCACCGACCAGCTTATCCAGATGAAGATGAAGAAGATGAAGTAGACCTTGAGAATGAACCAGATCTCCTGCGGCAAGATTGGCCCGTCCCAGCCTCCTAGGAAGAGGAGGACCGCCAGGGCCGCCCCCACCAGGGTCCTCAGCCACTTGAAGCCGAAGACCAAACCGTACCTCATGCCTCCATACTCGACGAGCCATCCGTGGACCAGCTCCTCCTCTGCCTCTGGGAGGTCGAAGGGTATCCTCTCCGTCTCGGCGATCATGGCCAGGAGGAAGATGAAGAAACCCAGGAACTGGGGTATGATGAACCAGTTCCTTATTCCGATGGCCGCCAGGGGTCCCAGAACGGATGCCTGCGATTGGGCTCTCACTATTTCGATGGGGTTCAGCGTCCCGGCAAGGATAATGACGCCGATGGTCGCCAGAATCATGGGAATCTCGTACGACATCATCATGGCGGCAGCCCTCATGCCCCCCAACAGCGCGTACTTGTTGTTCTGAGCCCATGACGCCAGGAGGATGGCCATAGGGGTGAGAGAGAAGGCGGCGATGATGAGCAGAATGCCCGCCGGAACGTCGGCCACGACGAAGCCCTCACTGAAGGGCAAGGCCGCCAAGACCAGGACGGTGGAGGCGATGAGGAGGGCAGGAGCCACGTGGAACATCCGCTTGTCCGCGTCCGCAGGGGTGATGTTCTCCTTCTGAAGAAGCTTCAGACCGTCGGCGATCTGCTGGAAGTAGCCGGTCCCCTTGTACCAGTTCCTCTTCAGAGGTTGAGGCAGCATCGGCCCCCGCCGGTCCTGAAGCCTGGCCACGATCTTCCTCTCCAACCAGATCATGGTCAGGAGGTGGAGCACGGCGGCCCAGAGAATCATGAGGGTGACCGCCATCACCCAGGTGATAAGGGTGACCACAGGTCTCCACGCAAGGAAGTCTGCTATAGCGCCGAAGAAGCCCAGGAGCGGAATGCGAGCGATGGCGTAGAGGATGAAGTTCACCACGCCGATGAGGAATACCGCGATGACCTCGCTGACCTCGAACAGATTCACCAGGTGACCGCTCATTTGTCGATCTCCCCCACACATACGTCGATGCTGCCAGTTATGGACACGACGTCCGCGACACGATGGCCCTTGAGCATCATGGGCAGGGCGGAGAGGGTGACGAAGATGGGAGATCTGATCTTGACCCTGTAGGGACGGTCGCTTCCATCCCCGATGAGGTAGATCAAGGCCTCACCACGGGCGTCCTCGGTCCGGGCGTAGCCCTCCCCCTCGACCCTCTTAGGGGTCTTGATGCGGAAGGCGCCGTCCGGCATCTTCTTCAAGGCCTGCTCCACAATGCTCATGCTCTCATAGAGCTCTCCCATCCTCACCTTATAGCGGGCGTAGGAATCTCCCTCCTCGTACACGACGGGCTCGAAGTCCAGCTCGTCGTAGACGTCATAGGGCTCCATCTCCCGGATGTCTACCCTCGCTCCACTGCCTCTCAGGTTTGGGCCCGTGACGCCGTAGTTGAGGGCGTCTTCCCTCTTCAAAACGCCCACCCCCTGGGTTCTCAACAGGAAGGTGGGACTCTCGTCCAGAAAGTCCTCATACTCCTTGAACTTCCTCCTGAGGTATCTGAAGACCTTCGTGGCCTCATCCTCGAAGTTGGAGGGGATGTCGTTGTGGACCCCACCCGGCCGGGGGTAGTTTTGGTTCATCCGCTGGCCCGTCTGGAGCTGGAGGAGATCGAGTGTGAGTTCCCGCTCCCGGAGGCTATAAAGAAACCCCGTGAGAAGGCCGAGGTCCGCCAACCACGCAGCTAGCCACATCAGGTGAGAGGCCATCCGCTGTAGCTCACAACCGATGACGTTTAGGTACTTGCCCCGGGGGGGCGGCTCGATGTCCATGAGGTCCTCCACCGCCTTGCAGTAGACGTGGGCCCACGTCAGGGAGGAGACGTAGCAGAGGCGGTCCATGAGGACGATAGGCTTCAGGTAGTCCCTGTACTCACAGATCTTCTCCACACCTCTGTGGAGGTATCCCATCTCGGGGTCTGCGTCCACGACCGTGTCCCCGTCCACCTTTATCCGCAGGTTCCACAGGCCGTGGGTCATGGGGTGCTGGGGCCCCATGTTGATCCACATCTCTTCCGCCAAGATCACTCCCCCTGGTAGTCCTTCTTCAGCGGGTGAAACTTGAATTCCTTAGGCAGGAGGATTCTCCTGAGGTCCGGATGCCCAGCGAACTTGATGCCCAGGAGGTCGAAGGCTTCCCGCTCATGGTACAGGGCTCCCTTCCATATGTCGGAGATCGTATCCACCTCCGGATCGCTGCTGGGGATCCTGACGCTCACCTGGATGACACAGCCATTCCCGTAGGAGACAATGTGGTATACGTTCTCCAAGTGCTCGACCCAGTCAACGCCTGATATGCAGGAGATGTGCTCGAACCCCATATCATCCCGGAGGAACAGGGAGACTTGCCTCAGGGCATCCTTGGCGATGACCGCCTTCACCCTCCCCGACCTGACCACGTGGGCTTCTCTCAAGTCGTCAGGGAAGTTCTCCGTTAGCCGCTGGACGAGCTCTTCATCGAAGGACACCCTGGATCGCCATCCCCTCAGGTTGGACTCTCGTAGACGTCGCTGCCTCTGACCGCCATGCCGCACCTCAGACCGTGTACACCTCCTCCTTCTTGAGGGAGTAGAGGGTAGCCACCGTTATGATCGAAACGAACAACAGCATGAGGATCTGAGCCTGGACCGACAGTCCCTCCGCGTAGAGAAGGCCGAACAGTATGATGAAGATAGCCGCAACGTCGAAGACGATGAACATGATGGCGAAGAGGTAGTACTGAAAGTTGAATTGGACGTTGGCCTCCCCCTCCGGCACCTCACCACACTCATATGTGGTGAGCTTCAGAGGCGTCGGTCGATCCCTCCTCAGAATCCTAGTGGCGAGATACGTTAGGAAGGGAAACGCGATGGCGATGAGGACGAACACCGCCACCGGGTAATACAACTCGAGGGCCATTCGGGCCGACTATAGTTGGCCCTTATTAAACTCTTTGGCGGAAGCCCGCGACCTTCTAGCTCGACTCCCTCTGGGCCCGCTCATGGGCCCATCATAGACTTTCGTTCCGCGCATAGATTACTCTTGGGGGATTTGGGGGAAACCTAAGGGTTTGCAGCCCAGGTTAGTACTACGACGCCCGCTCCGATGAGGAGAACAAGAGACCCCAAGCAAGCTAGGACGGTCCGAGTCGGAAATACGGCAGGGCAAGTACCAGTTTCTGTCTCGAAGTCTGGTCAATGGAAATGTCTCGCGAGAACATCTCCACGCTGTCCTCAAACTAGCACTAGGTATGCTTGGTAGATCTGCGAAACGGTTCTGATGTGCGAAGGGACTTTTCTAATTGCTGGTACATAGAAGTTGGAGACTATAGAATGTATTACCTGATTGATGACGTCTCACAAGAAGTGCGCTTCTTCCATGTGGAACGATATTATTTGGGTTGGTGAACGGGGGGGCATGAATCTAGCCTGTCAGAGGGAGGTCGGACAAGATGTCGCCTTTATGGTGACAGAACCTGAGATACTTCTCCCGTGTGGTAACTATTGTTGAATCTCATCGCTCTCCCTTTCTGAAGCTGAGCTTCTCGGCGATGAGGCATATAAGAGACCTCATCCCCCTGGGGACGAACCATGCGTGCTCGATATGACGGCGATCGGCGAAACCGAGCAAATCCGACACATCATGAATAATCCGGAATCCTGCACTCCGGAGAAGACGTTTCATGTATGAATGGTCAAAAAAGTGCAAATGCCCGCTGTCCTGGGCCTCATGATCAGAGCGGTCAGGAAGAAAGGCCCCTACCAACAGGGCCATACGATTCTCCAAGCTAGCCGCATTGGGTGTAGTAAGGATGAGGCGTCCTCCCTCCCTTAGGACCCGATGAGCTTCATGAAGTAGCTTCATTGGCAAGCGAACGTGCTCTATAATCTCGGTAGCGATGACTGTGTCGAAAATGCCATCACGTAGAGGGAGGATTTGTGCATCAGCACGTATCTCGGGGCGGACGGATGGATTGATATCGAGCCGTACGACATGAACGCCCACCTTATGATGAGCGGAGCCAGAACCCAGATCCAGGACTAACCGCCCACGACTGAATCGGGAGATTATATCGGTCCGATATTTGGCAGCGACCTCCCTCTTCCACCACGGTCCCTGCCGGAAGATTCTTATCTCTCCTTTGTCAGGTTGAATCGCTGAGAATTGTGCGGTTCAGAGGCCGCGATTGGTTCGACCCCTAATCAAGGTTCCGAGACATCAGCAGGAGGTGTGTGGAGGAGGCCCCAGGTCCTGTTAGGGTTCCTCCCCCCGAACGATCCTGGAGCCTGCCTCCCTCATCAGGACATCCGCAATCGACCACAGCTCCTCCAGTGTGACCTGCTCAGTGTTACCAAGCAGAATCTCCACGGCCCGTCGGACCATCCATTGAGGGTACTTCGTCCCAATGGTCGGTGACAGATCAAGAATCTTCACTTCCTCCTGTTTCATCGCCTCGCCCTCCTCTCGCCAATCCATCCCGCGGACATCAGCGGTAAGCGGTCCACGAACCTGCACTAACTCCCTAAGGAGGTGGTCTTATATTAATTTTTTGACAATTATTATTATCACATCATATTATCATTCTCAATGCTCAGAACCAGGATGAAGCCGCCGTCCAGGTTGGGAGGACTCTTATAAAAGCTCATCTCCTATACATTAGACGATGGAAGACCGGGCTATGCCCATTCTTGAACATCTTGAGGAGCTTCGGAAGAGGCTCTTCAGGATCATGTGGACCGTTCTTCCGCTCTTCGTGTTTTACCTGTCCTTCTCCATTAGGCTGGCTGAATTCCAGGGGCTCCTCATCCCATATCCGTGGCCTGACTTCTACGGATCCATCTCCACCCAGCTCGTCCAAGGGCTCATGGACAGCCTCCTGCCAAGCTACGTCCAGAGGCTCCAGTTCCATCCGGCGGAGGCGATAATGGTCCAGTTCAAGGTGGCCATGTTCCTGGCAATTCTGACCGGGATGCCCATAATCGTTCACCAGCTGGCGAAGTTCGTTGCCCCTGGCTTGTATCAGAGGGAGAAGCAGACCATCGCCAAGATAACCATACCGGCGACCGCCCTCTTCGCCATGGGCGTCCTCTTCGCCTACTTCTGGATTCTCCCGTTCACCTTTGAATTCCTGTACGGCGTGGGGTTGAGGATGGGACTGACGACGGTGGTGGGCCCGAACCAGTTCTTCGACGTCGCCTTGCTGTTTTTCGTCGGCCTGGGTCTCGCCTTTCAGATCCCCGTCTTTATGTGGGGACTCACAGCGCTGGGGATAGTTGAACCCGGGGTCTGGAAGAAATACTGGAGGGTGGCCCTCGTGGCCTTCTTCTTCTTCGGAGCCGCCATCACCCCTGACGGGAGCGGTATCACCATGATGTTCGTGGCCGTTCCAATGAGCGTTCTCTACGCCGTCGGCTACGTACTGTCAAACCGCAAGTGGAGGATAGGGCATGAGCCCGAACAGAGGGAGGAACGCCGAAGGTCGAGTTTCGCCGTCTGGTCTGTCGTCATCGTGGTCGTCGTCGCCCTGGCCGGAGGGGTCCTCTACTACAACCGCGGCCTCTTCGCCTCTCCCCTAGAAATCAGTGAAAAGGTCATCGCCACCGGCAACCTCCAGCTTCACGTTCCCGCCTTCGTTCTTTATTCCCCCAATGCCTTCGACCCCGGCATTTCCACGGGAGTCGTCCTTAAAGTTACCAACGAGACGGCTGTCGATATACTCTGGTCAGCGGCGGCCTTGGACGGACGCAAGGTTGGCTTCGTGAACGTGGCGAACGGCCAGAGTCCGATACTGCCCGGGGAGGACGGCTCCAGGACGACTATATTCCCTGCCCTCTGGAATGCCTCAGACATCCAGGCCCTGACACTGACGATCACCGACGGAAGATCCTACGTCTACGCCTTAGAGTTGGACATGGAGTATAGGCTGGTCCTGGAACAGGTCTTCTCGGACGCCAACAGAAACGGACTACTGGATTCTGGCGAAAGGGTCGAAGAGGAGTTGTATATTATCGAGTATGGCCTCTCCGCGGGGGGAGTCTCCCTCGTGAGTCTGGACGAATCAGGGGTCAGCCCTCCAATCCCAGAGCAGCTGAACCTATTCAGCAAGGGCATATTCCAATCCGCGGGGCCGAGCTGGAGCCTCGAGTCTTCCATAGCAGAAGTCGACACGGCCAACATGACCTTCCAATACACCATGTGGATCACCGACCCCAGCCTGGAGGAGCACGGCGTCAGCCTATTCCTCACCAGGACCTTCCTTTGGTCCGGGGAGGACCACAGAATCTGGGTCCTCGGTGATATCTCCGCTCAGTTCGTCTACCTCTGGAGCCTGGACCTCCGCTTTGGGGCCATTTACCCCCTCCTCGAGTCTCCCTGAGGAGGGTCTTCCTCGGCGTCCCTTCGCCGCTTATTGGTCCCAAGGGGGCGAAAAAACTATATTAGCGGCAGAAGTAATCCACATGAAGGTGTAATCCGATGGAGTTTCTCTCAGAGCTCCCGACGGTAGTGGCCCAGTTCCCGCGAGGATTCGAGATCATTATCCTGCTTATTATCGTTGCCATCATTCTACTCATAGGCCCGAGGAAGATCCCTGAGCTTGCCAGAGGAATCGGAAAGGCTCTGGGGGAGTTCCGCCGGGGAAAGGCCGAGGTCGAGCGAGAACTCAAGCGAGAGCTGGCCGAGACCACCCCTGCCCCGCCAGCGCCGCCAGCGGAGACGGTCGTGGAGATTAGCCCGAGGATTATGGACGCAGCTAAGGAGCTTGGCCTCGACGTATTGGGCAGGAAGGAGAGGGACCTGAAGGTGGACATCATCAAGTCCCTCGACGCTGCCACACGTAAGAAGCTGGAGGCGGTAGCCAAGTCCCTCGGACTGAAGGCTTTAGGGCTGGACAAGGCACAGATTGCGGATCGGATCATCGAAGCCCTAGGAATCTGAGCGGCCGCCGATTCGCTAAGGTTAATAGCGGAAGGCCCCTTCGGGAACGACCGGCGGTGCAACCCATGGTCTACAGCGACCTGAGCTACGCCTACAAGAGACTTCGGGACACCCTTGGGGAAAACAGGGTTTCGACGGAGAACCTGGAGAAGCTCGTCTACGGTCACGACTTCATGCCCATCCCAAAGCAAGCGGGCATGCAGTTTCAGATGAAGCCAGATATAGTGACCTTACCAAGGTCCACCCAAGAGGTCGCCCGCATTCTGAAGCTCGGCCGGGAGCTGGAGTTTCCCATCGTGCCCCGGGGCGGTGGCACTTCCCTCCACGGCGGCTCCGTTCCCAACGTAGGCGGGATTCTCCTGAGCACCGCTCTGATGAATCGGATAGACGCGGAGGACGCGGACCGCATGTCTATTACCGTCCAAGCCGGAGCCATCTGGAAGGATGTCGAGGACGCCGCTTCGGAGGCCGGGCTATCCCTTCCGGTGACGCCCATCTTCTTCAGGTCCTCCACAGTAGGTGGCTTCCTCAGCAACGGTGGCGTGGGCATCGGCTCCTTCGACTTCGGTCCACCAAGTCGTTGGGTGCGCAGCCTCGAGGTTGTCCTGCCCGACGGAAGCACTCTGCAGACTGGGGAGAAGGAGTACGACCTCGGACCTCACAACTACAACCTCACAAGCCTCTTCCTTGGGGCCGAGGGGACCGTGGGGGTTATCACCAAAGCAACTCTGAAGCTCGTTTCGGCTCCTGAGGCGGTGAAGACCTCTGCGTACAGCTTTCAAAGCCTCAGAGAGGCGATTTACGGCCTCTCTCGGCTTGCACGGATGCCTCTGACGCCCTACCACGTGGGCTTCGTTGACTCCTCGCACCTCGTCCTCCAGCGGGCTCTCCTCCGAGAGCTACCGGAGGTCCCAGGGTTGATCCACGTCACCTTCCGGGGCGGGAAGGAGGAGGTTCAGGCAGACGAGAGGGTCGCGGAGGATGTGCTGACCTCTTCTGGCGGGAAGAGAGAAGATGATGAGGTGGCGAGAATTCTCTGGGACGGTAGGTACGAGCCATATGCGGCCCGGAGGATTTCTGGTGGCCTCGTGGCGGCTGAGGGGTTCGCCCCCCTGTCGAATCTTGTCGAGGTCATGAGACGGACGGTGAGGGCGGCTAGGAAGGTGAGGGCCGAGGCCGCCTTTCATGGCTTCCTAGCAGACCGGAGTTCCGCCTACCTCGCTCCCTACATCCTAACCAACGAGCGGACCCTCAGGGGTCAGTTCGCCATCTCTTTCGTGGAAAGATACCATAGAATCCTGACGGACCTAGGAGGGCATCCCCTCGGATTGGGGATGTTGACCACCTACAATCTAGAGGCCATGTACAGTCATGTCTCGGCCTACATGAGGAAGGTCAAGGAGGCCCTCGACCCGGAGGGCATCGTGAACAGGGGCAAACTCCTAGGTACCATGGGAAGAAAGCCGCCCTTAGTGCCACCAGAGCTTCCCCCTGGCTTGATAAGGCGAGGACTACGAGCCCTCGGCGCCCTTCGGAAGCTGATGCCCTCGGACAAATACGTGAGCAGGATCAGGAGGGGAAGGTAGGATGCCTTTGGGAGAGGTCGACTTTGGAACGCTGCTGGCTGGCCTTCCAGGCCTCAGGACTCTCCCCAGGGAGAAATCGGTGAGGGCCGTCTACCTAAGGGACAGGCGCGCCCTTCCTGATGAGCTCAAGAGGCTCTTTGACAGGACAAGCGTCCTTCGGATTCCGGTGGAAGAACCGGAGGACATCTCTCGTGCCATCGGCGTCGCCAATGGCGAGATAGCTGGTGTCAACCTGGGGCTGCAGGCGGACACACTTCACTACGTCAGGACCCGGCTAGAGATGATGAAGGACCGGGAACTCTCCGTGGAGTGGGGCCCCAAGGAGGATCCTTTCGAGGGTGAGATCCTACCCCAGCTGGATGGCTTCCAGCTCGATGTTTCAGGCCTCCGGGGCGTGGAGATCGATGGGGACAACGGTGTCGTGAGGTGCGAGGTCGGAGCCAGGTGGAAGGAGGTCTTCGACGCGTGCAGAACAATGGGATGGATCTTCCCACTCTTCCCATTACTACCTCTTGACCCGTATATCGGCGACATCATAGGCGGGACAGCGACCCTGAACTCCTACCAGGGGGATGCCTCGATGTACGTCAGGAACGTCGACTTCCTAGCCCCAGACGCCCGATATGGTCAGGGCGGCTTTGACCTGGTCCCCAACGGTGCGGCGGGGTACGACCTCAACTCCCTCATGCTGGTGATGGGGCGCCACCTATTCATCCCAGTCTCCATCACCTTCAGCCTCCTCTGCTCCGTGGAGGACTGCAAGACGCTGAGATACGCACCGGAGGACGCGGGGGAGATGCTTGAGGCCCTGCGGAAAGCGACCAGAACGGGAGTTCGACCCCTGAAGCTCGTCTTCGGTGACGATGTTGGCTCTCGAATCGCCTTCGGAGGAGACGGCTTGACAGTGGAAGCCGCGCTTCACGGGACCGAGGTGAGCCTGCCTGTCCAAGAGAAGACCCTCGACTCCCTCTTCAAGGAAGGCGTGAAGAAGGACGAGATTGACGGCCTGGTCCATCCCCTGGGAGAGACGTCGTTGCGGGTCCCGCCCTCCCCCATCGTTGAGATCCGTACCTCCATCGTCGACACGACACCCCTGATGGAGGACCTTGTCACATGGAGGGACGCTCAGGTCGAGAGTCTAGGCCTGGTCGGGTCCCTCTTCGAGGACGGCACAGTCAGCCTAATACCCTTCAGTGATAGACCGATAAGCCGGGGAGTGAGGTTCGAGAGGCTCCTCGAACTCGTTCAGATTGCCCGGAAGCACAGGTGCCGGCTCCGAAGCAACTCCACCCTCCAGCTCCTCTCGCCCGAGACCGAGCGGGATAGGAGGTTTGAGCTGGTTCGGAGAATCAAGGAACGGGTTGACTTGCCAAACGTAATAAACCCATCAGGGGTCCTGTGGCTGCCGCGGGCTCCGTAGGCAGCTACATCAGGGCGACGCCGCAGTTGTCACACAGGGCCTGGTCCTGCCTGACGACCTGCCTGCATCGCGGACAGATGTTTGGCATGTTCATCTTGATGGGCCAGATCGTGAACAGGATTCCCAGAAGGATGAAGCCACCGGCCATCCACCAATTTCCCAGAAAGAGTCCCTCCAATCCGATGGCGAAGAGAACCACGGCGGAGACCTTGGATATCAGTATGAGCTTCTGAGCCCTGGGAAGCTGCTTGATGAGCTCCATCTCGGCCTTCCTAGACATCCGACGGGGCCAGCGAGGTCTCCCCCCCTCATCACCCACCGGAGATTCCTCTTGATCCCCCACGACATCAGGCCCCCTGAGGCTCCTGCACCGGAACGGGTTTCTCATCGACTATCTCCCATCCGGGCCTTGGAGCCATCACGATGGCTTCAACGGGACAGATGACTGCGCACTTGGCGCACCCGATGCAGTTCTCATCCACTATGAAGGACTTGCGGGTCTCGAAGGTCATGTCAGGCAGGTAGGAGGTCTTTTCGGTGAAGACGATGGCGTCTTCATGATCTGGTCGAACGTTCTCGGGGCAGTTGTCGGCGCAGTGGATGCAGCCCATACAGATGTCCTCATAGACGTAGGCCACGACCCCTTTTCCCCGAGGGAATTTGATGACGAAGTTCTTGCGCATCTGGTCGAAGCTCTTCTTGGCCGTCTGGCGGGAGCGGTGGCGGGCAAGCCTCGGGTCGGCGATGGCATCCATCTGGGTCATGAGGAGGCACCTTTCTGGGCGGCTTGGGGCGCGGCAGGCTCCACGAAGGCCTGCTCCACCGATTCTCTCTCCTCTGCAAGGGCATCTGCCGATTTCTCCTCCAGGGACTCGGCCAGGAACTGGGTGATGTCCATGACCTTGAACTCGAACCTCTCTCGATCCTCCCTATAGAGGTTCTCGTGCTGCTGACATCCGAAGTGGGTAAGACACTTGGGACACGCCGTGAGAAGGTAGTCTACCTCCTGCTCCTTCGCCTCAATCATCCTGTCGTTCGTAATCCCCTTGGTCTTCTCGTTGCAGTACATCATCCCAGCGACGCCACAACAAGTCGCATCCGCCCTGAAGTGTTCCATCTCCACGTACTCTGCGCCAGCCATCCGGATGAGCTCCCTCGGCTCATCGTAGACGGGGTCGACGGGCATCTGACGGCACATCCTGCAGGGGTCCTGGTAGGACACCCGGGAGCTCCTCCTGGCCCTGAACTCTATCCCTTCCTCGTAGAGAACCTGGGTGATGTGCTTCACTTCAACGTCTCCCAGGTCGTAGTCGAGCTTGAAGGTACGATAGCCCTCGGCGCAGCTCACCACGAGGGTCTTGACGCCAGCCTCCTCGAATATCCTCCCCATGAGGGTCTCGTTGTAGCGCCTAAGCTTGTTCCACACGTCGACCTTACCCTGCCAGAGCTGGTCGTGGCCGCAGCACTTCATGAAGGACCTGTCGAGGACGATGGGCTTCTTCCCGAGGGCCTCCAGGAGCTTCACCGATGAGTCGAAGATGATGCCATGGTCCGTCTCCCCGAAGTTGTTGCGGCTGAACTGCATTTCGTAGTCGTAGTAGTCCACGCACCCTGGGTAGTACGCGTACTCGCTCTTCTCGTCGATCTCCACCTCGGGGATCTCGTCCTCCTCCGCCTCCTTATCCAGGGCTGCGAACATGATAGGGTGGGGGACTGTCCGTTCTCCCGCGGTCAGGTCCCTCATGGGGAAGCCCATCTCCTCCGGTCGGAACGTCACTTGTCCCCCTCCAAGCCACCGTCGGCCACCGCGGGCCTCGCCACGACGGTGGGAGCTTCCACCGGGATGCGCGCTTTTGCCTGCATGACCTTCGCCCTCTCCGTCAACACGTACGCCGAGTAATTTATGTCTAGGGGGCAGACAGCGCTACACGCATCGCACGTCAGGCAAGACCACATGGGGACGCCGTCGTGCTGCTGCTTGTAGACGTTGTAGACTAGGTTGAGGCCCCCTAGGGCGTCCGCCTCCACCTTAGTGATGGGACAGACGATGTGGCAGCGGCCGCACTGGTAGCACTCGTTCAGCTTGTACTCGTAGTCGCTGTACGGCGTGCGTTGACCGAAGTACGCTACCATGATGGCGAATACAGGGAACGCGATGAAGATGTGGGCGTTGGTCATTATGAATATCTGGACATGGTCGAACGAGCTTTGGTCGTAGGCGATGAGGAACCACGTCAACGGGATGAGGAGGAGGAATACGAACGATATCCAGAGCTTTAGCGCGCGCCGACCCAGTCTTTCATCGACGAAGTACACGATCGATAGGGCAACAACGGTCGTGGTGATGGCCAATCCCACGTAAACGCCGAGGTAGAGGTTCTGCCTTGAGAAGAGGGTCGTGAGGGGTGCCCCAGAAGTCAAGCTAGTGGCCATGAGCAAGGACGAGATTACCAGGACAACGAGAATGGCAAACGCGGTGAACCCAGTATTCCAGCGCCTCATCGGCTTGAAAGCAAGCCGCCGCATGGCGATCCAGGTGACCATGCCGGCGAGCACAGGCTGTACGATGAACATCCATCTAAGGGTGTCATCGTTCACTATAGCGGCCCCTTCGGCTGTGACGAAGTGACCGAGGATTATGCCTCGGATGGAGTAGATAGATGCCATCGTCACCCAAGCGATTCCAGCGACCCCGACGGCGGCACGGAGCGGCGCCTTGGCGGGGCGACTCTCGAAGCCCTTATCGACGAAGGGTAGGAGAAGAAGCAGAATGAATGGAATCACTGTCAGAATCATACCGTAAGTCAGCGTCGAGAACGCGAGACCGAATATGACGACTGGCGGGAAGATCTCGGCAATCTGCAACAGTCCCCAGGTCCACAATAGATACCAATCTGGCGGCTCGATGGCTGGCTGAAATGGGTTGGCTGACTGCCCCAAGGCTGGAATCGCCATGGCCGTGAGGAGGAACATAACGCCTGTCATGAGAAGAATGATCACCAGGTCGCGATAAGCCTCGTGGGGGACTAGGACGTGGCCTGGCTTCTTGTCTGTCCTAGTTGGCCCATATTGGGTGGGAAATCCAATCCGCCCTTCTGTTAAGCCCTGCCCAAGGCCCGTTCGCTGCATCCTCCCGCCTCAATGGGGCTCCGCAATCCCCTGAATCCACACGAGGGTCATATGCAGAAGCATTAGGCCGATGCCCACAAGCGGGAGTATGAATATGTGGAGCCAATACATGCGGAGAACTGCCGCTCCTGTCGTACACCCGTCTGGTCCCGCCCACATTAATTCTTGAATTACCGGGCCAATAATCGGAATGGAGCCATTCAGCGTGTTCCCAATAGTGCACGCTAGGAAGGAGAGCTGATTCCAAGGCAAGAGGTAGCCAGTGTAACCGAACGTGAGGGAGATTATCAGTAGTATTACACCGAAGATCCAATTGAGTTCTCTCGGCTTCTTGTAGGCGCCTGTAAAGAACACCCTTGCCATGTGGAGGAAGACAGCGGCAACGAAGATGTGAGCGCCCCAGTGGTGTAGGCCCCGCCAGATGTACCCAATGGGCACCTCGCTCATAATCGCCTGCAAACTCTCGTATGCGGGAGACGATGTACTTCCGTCTGCCTGGAAGCTGATGGCTCCGTCAGGGATGTAGTAGAATCCCAGTATGATTCCGGTAATCGTGAGTGTGATGAAGGCAATGAATGCCAAGCCCCCGAGACAGTAGAGGGGGTACCAGTACCAGACTGTCTTCAACTCGTACTTCTCGGCGTGGCTCCTAGGCATCTGGCGGTGAATGGAGAGGAAAGCCCGCCTTGTCGCCTCGGCCCACGGGGTTATGGGGAATCTCTCGGCGAACCAGTCAAAGATGTATTTCCTGATGCCACCAAAGGGCTTGCGCGCCATTGGACTCTAGTCCTCCGGGATGACGGTGTCTCTCCAGGTCAGGTACTGGTACCAGGCACTATTCCTCACTCTTCCGATGATCCTTGAACCTTCCAGTTCCAGGGCAATCAGAGGCATTCCTCGGTCGGCTGGTCCAAGACCGGGGATTTTGAAGACGCCGAAGTATTCCGCCCCGCTCCCCTCCGGCGGAGGCGGATGCTTATAAGGGGCGATCTTCCTAGGGTCGTATTGGGAGAAGTGACATTCACAGTAAATGGTCTCGAATCCCGGATCCACGACGTAGTCCCCACGCGGGACGAGCTGCCAACCGGGAGGACAGCCAGCGTGAGGGCAGACGTTGAAGAGGCCGAAAAGACCGTCGATCAAGAACTCGTCCCTGGGGAACCCCTCAGGGACTCCCAGGATCGCCTCATCCATCCGTATCAACTGGGCAGCAAAACCCGGGAACGCGATATTCCCGTCCTCATCGGTGATGGCCTTCCAGCGGACGGCAGCGCCTTTCCCGACCTCAAAGTGATCTATGCGGGCTTCCGTACCCACGAGGTTCTCATACCAGATGGGCAGCTTGGGATCCTGGGGCGCGGCGTAGATGAACCCATCGTTCACTTCACCGGCAGCCTTCGAGGGAGGGGCTATCAGAGATCGGATCGTCCCATACGCGGTAACACCAATGAAACCCGCTGCCCCCGCGGCGACGGCCCCTCTCAGGAAGGATCGACGATCGACCCCCTCATCCTCGATTCCTCTGCGCTTCACATCACTCCCTCAGTTCCCTGCGTGGGGTGACCTTCGGTAGACGGGTCTTCTTCACCATCTCGTCCGGAAGGAAATTCCTTCGGTAGATATCCGTAATGGCGGCGAGCGCGATGAACATGGCCCCGAACCAAAGGGAAATCCAGGCGGGACTCCACCCCTCGATGAGGCCGTAGGTGGCGAGTCCCCCGAAAAACAGCACGAAGACTGTGAGGACGTAGATGATGACCAAGGCGGTGAGGGACTCCGAGGGGAGCTCGGTCCGGATGATCTCCGTCACGGCAGGCCCCTCCTGCGGTGCTCCCGGTTGTCCGTATGGTGGCGGCTCTCCGCCTTGATGACGAAGTAGGAGATGATGATGACGGCTACCATGCTGAAGATGCCTATGAGGCCGATCCAATAGGCCCTAAGGGCGATTCCCGCAGGCCCTTCCATCTCCTCCTCGGCCACAGCGCCCACGACAAAACTGCCCTCCATTCCAAGTTCTCGGTGGCCGGGCAATGCGCACCAGTAGTCAAAGGTTCCCGTCTCGTTGATCCAGAACTCTACGAAGCCAACTTCACCGGGCCCGAGCAGCGGCGTCTCGTAGAACACGCCTCCAATCTCAGTGGTGAAGTTGTGGTTGACCCCCGTGATGGTATCCTGGTTGATGAAGGTCACATTGACGAGTATGGGCACCCTCGCAATGGGAATCTCGGCGGGATCGAAGAAGAAGCCCGTCCCATCGGGAGTGGCATTCCCAGTGACCGGCACCGAGAGCTTCCACGGCGGGAGTTCCTGCGCATGCGAGCCCGGGGCGGACAGAACAATCGTCGATAGGAGCAGTATCACCGAGGCCGCCAGTGTTCTGCCGATGCTAGTGAGACTCAATTCGGCCATCGCTTCCTCATCCCTCTAGCAGACCACGCCCGGTCGGCCTAGGTTGCAAGTCTATTTATACATTTTGTGGTGGGAAAAATCCTCCTGGCCAGTCCCGGATTTGAGGGTCCGGCAAGTGTTGTGTGGGGCATCCTAAGAGGATAGAGGGAAGCAGACTCATTGGCACTCTCCAGCATGCATCTTTAAGCCTGGGAAGGTTCATGAAGGCCCAATGAGGTCGTGGCTGAGAAGCGCCTTCGTCCTCTTGGTCATTCTTGCCCTCTCGACGGTCTTCTTGGCGCTACTCTATCGCCCACCGGGACAGTTCGGTATCCCCGAGACTCAACGCGCGTACTTCGACATCACATTGTCCCAGTCGGGCATTGACCCTGACGTGATTGAGGTGAAGATGGGTACCCATGTCTTCCTCAACCTCACCTCCTCGGACGTTGACTATTGGTTTACCGTGCCTGATTTTGGTGTAAGCGCCAGGGTAGGCAGCAATAAAACAGAATCCGTGAACTTCCTAGCCAACCGCGCAGACGAATTCCCCCTTGTGTGCACGTCTGTATCAGGCCAGATATTCACGAAGACGGGAACCTTGATCGTCACGCCATGACGCCGTCTTTCCGATAGCCCTTACGAGTCATCCAGCGGAGGGCTGATTGACGAGGTGAGCTCAGCCTTTCAGAACAGTCCACAACGGCTGCATATTCCCGAACCTTTGCAGACAGGACACCTGCTACGCACCAAGAGCGCTGAGATCTCCCCCGCGCCTCTGCATTCGGGACACACCCCGCTCTGGCCACAGTGTCTACACGGCCGGACAATCCTCTCCCTGGCATAGAGGAGCTCTTCGTTCCCTGGATGAATTTCAAGGGCCTTCTCGAACAGCCTAACGACCTCATCCCTCCTTCCATGCCTATCCATTCTGTCCAATACACCAGCCTTCAACATCATTGCCTTGGCGTTTGTGGGGTTCGTGGATAGAATCTTGTCGAAACTCTTTAGGGCCTTCTGGAAAGCCGCCTCGACCATCGGGCCATCCCGATAGGAGCTTCTCTCCCGTTTGTTCAGGGCTCTAATCTCATCGCGCCTCAGATCTCGGGCTTTCTGAGATGTTCTCACGCCATCTGCCATGAGTATCTGCTGATAGAGGTCCCTTACCTTCCCACTCTCCGGCTCGAGGGAGTATGCACTCTCCACGGCCACTTTTGCATCTTCGAACCTAGTCTCTTCCAGGCACCGCTGCGCCTCTACCAGCAGCGCACTCGCCTCGTCACCGACCACACACGTGCTAGAGTTGGCTCGCTATTTAACGATTCGAGAGCATCAACCACCCGCTGAGGATCGGCTCCTTGTCGTTGCCCGTGAGACTTATCGTGAGACCAGCCATCGCCTCCCCTTCACGTAATGACCAGATGGCGGAGGCGGGGAGGCGACCATCTAGGTAGGTCATGTTAATAATACTAGGTTAAGATTTATTAACGCGTCTGCGATTACTGATTGGAGGCGTCAAGCATCAACAGAAGACAGAGACTGTTCGTGATATCCACCGTCGCAACAGCCGTCATACTGACCGGCGCCGCCGCTGCCTTTTCAATCTCCTGGAGTCCACCGACGGAAGACGGCAAGCTAAGGGTGGTTGCCACCTTCTATCCGCTGGCCTACTTCGCCCAGGCGATAGGGAAGGAGCATGTCTCCGTCCGCAGCCTTCTCCCCTACAATACGGAGCTTCACGCCTGGACGCCTTTGGCCTCTGACATCCTCGCTGTCCAGGAATCCGACGTCTTCATATACAACGGGGCTGGGCTCGAGCCCTGGGTTGAGCGTGACATACTTCCTGCCATCGCGGAAGCCAACAAGATCATCGTGGATGCCACGGACGGCCTCGACCTGTCACCCGTCGAGGGTCAAGACATGGGCGACAGAGGACAAGAGGACGAACACGCCCTCGTCGATCCTCATACATGGTTGGACCCGGTGCTTGCACAAGGTGAAGCAGAGGCCATTCTGGAGGCTTTTGAGGAGGCAGATCCCGCCAACGTCGAGGCGTACAGGGTAAATGCTCAGCAACTCTTCGAACGGTTCGAAGCCGTCGATGCGGCCTTCAAGTCGGAACTCGCGAGCAGAAGGCTAAGCACCATAATCGTCGCCCACGACGCTTTCGGGTACCTGGGCCATCGGTACGGGTTCGAGGTCGTGGGCATCATCGGCCTGAGTGCGGATGAACAGCCCAGCACCTCTGTCATGGTAGAGATCTTGGACCTGATGTCGAGGGACGATATCTCCACTCTCTACGTTACCCCCTTGTACACGGGTGAGTACGTCCGCGCCCTGGAAATCAGCTTGGAGGAGCA
>JABAOH010010912.1_pt1 | contig 34434 bp, 21 predicted proteins | sample 7062181 | NCBI WGS metagenome assembly JABAOH01 (sample SAMN14538630, study PRJNA623070) | marine sediment metagenome | biome: marine biome [ENVO:00000428]; feature: marine pelagic biome [ENVO:01000023]; material: deep marine sediment [ENVO:00002113]; isolation source: pool of 5 deep marine... | reverse complement strand
ATCAAGCTAAAAAGAAATAAAAAATCAGGAGTTGAACACCTGATTCTCACATTTATTAATTTTTATAGAGATTTTAACTTTGCGTCACAGTGAACTCATACCAATCCTCAAGATACCAAGACTCAGGTGGACATCGAGAATCATCATTTATAAACAGAACATTTCCATCAAGATCACGAAACGCTCCGTATACACGATACGAACCATTGCCACCCTTAAACGAACTAGTATTCACATTATTTGGATTAAATATCGTATCAAGACTAAGACTATCACCACTATTGATAATCCTGGGAGAAGTATCATTCACCACTACTAAATCAACATACCATTCCTCCAAAGATTCATTATAAAACTCAATCTGCATCAAAAGATAACCAGAAATATTAGTATTACCAGAATTATAAATCTTAGATTCATAACCAGTATAAAACTTAAAAACATCGCTATCCACACAATTTCCATTACCATCAGAAACACTGACATTCCAATACCACCACTGACCATTCACACTTACATTACTAAAAACCTGATGATACGTACCATTACCCACGCTGTTGTTGGTTCCGAAAACCTGCCAACTGCCACTGCTGTTACTAAACCAAGTAATAGTCATATTGTCACCTTCGTTATCAGAAACCGTTATATTCAACAAAGGAGCAATACCAACACCAATACTACCACTGGAAGGATACGGATCGCTTATAACAGGTGCTTTATTCGGAACATCACCATAAGCATCAAAGATAGCAATAGGACTAGGAATTTCCCGACCCCATTTAACAGTATCAAAAATATCCTCAGTGTCAATAACAACCACCTTAATATATCGACCAGTTTTATCCGTATTATCAACCTCCTGCCAAGCTCCTGTATCTTGCCAAGAAGAGATACCTGTTGCAACAGCTGTTCCCCAATCTGACTTATTATCACTCACATAAATATCAACATCTATCGGATCAGCAGTCATCTCTGAACGGCCTCTGACTTTCTTAATTGTAAGATTCTGACCGAGATCAAGAATAAAATAATGAGTATGACCGACAGACCACATATGCCACCAGTAGTCATAATCTCCATCTAACGCCTCCTCCAAGGTATGAGACATGGTATCTCCACAATGACTGTCATATTCACTGCTGCTTATACCAAGCCAGTCATCGCTATCCAGCCAATGCATCATCGTACTTTTTTCCTGACCAACACTGAGAGATCCAATACGGATAAACAAAGTAACAGGAGCATTAAACTCACCCTCACGGGATTTAACAGTTACCTTATAAGTGAGATCCTCATTCCAACTAAGATAAAGATCCCTGCTCAGATGATGAGTAGGTGGATTTGTACAAATAAGACGGACAACGGTATTACTTTCCATATCTGTAAAACTATTATTCAATGTTTGACTTAGAAGAATATCCTCGAAACCAGAACCATTGTAAATCCTAAGGTAATTATCATTTTCTACGTTAGCTATCTGAATGTCGTTCATCTCCCAGCCGAAACCAAAAACATAAGGAATATCATCCTCATCCAAGTTTTTAATATACGGTATAACCGTGAGATCAACATCATCCACACCCAGATAATAACGAATAGCCAGGCGGAAATCATAACCACCATATGTTAGGTCTTTCCACAATGTAGCATTTACAAAAGTCTCATCATCAGTTGTTATGTTTTTATTGAAACCGCTAAGCTCGTCCGTACGATATATGAGATTCCACATGTCATTGTTATAGTATCCCAACATCAGCACATTATGTGTCCAGTATTCATCCATGTGGTTGGTGAACTGAACACCATTACTGGTGTTAAAGTAATAAGAATTATAATTATTCCACATATGCAACACCTGATTATCATCTAATAACTCAAAACCAATCAGGGATTGTTCACCAGGTGGATCAGTGAGATTAACTATCTCACCACTGCCATAGGTATCTTTAACAGTGCATACTGAAACTGTTGCCATAGCAGACACATTAAAGAAGTAACAAGATGTCCCAGTTTCATTATCGTTTTCATCCTTTGCCCATATCCAATATCTATATTTCCCATACTTCCAAGGATCATTGAAAACATATTCATAGGTATCACCACCGATGTTACTCATAGTAAAATTTTTCAAGGTAAAATCTGGATCTGCAACTATTACTTCAACAACATCTATGTCACTACCAACATCAGATGTAACATTAGCAGATATAGTGACATTAATACCAAATCCTACCTTATTTGGTGTAGCACTGATACTGGTAATATTTGGTGGATTACCACAAGAATCATATGGATAAAGCCAGAAGATATAATCATCATCTATATCATAGGAGTATTTAGTTACATTGATATTGTTACCACCTAATTTCACAATTTGATTTATACGACCTGTAGAATTAGAAAGATTAAATATAAGATAATATTGACCAATATCATCATTTTCACTGAGGTTAAAACTAACATTTTTTCTTACCCAGCTTCTATTAACTGTAAAATTCATAACCTTATACATTACAAGAGTATCAGCAGTTTCTGTATTAGATTTCATTAAAGAGACATTCAGCATCGCCTTATCATGTGGAAGTATTGATCTTACATCAAATTCCGCAGTAACTGTATCATTAAAATCACATACATCTTCTGAATCTGAAGTTGTAATATTCCACATTGAATCGTTAAACCAGCAATCAGGATTGACCGTGAAATATTTCGTGATATTCCATGCCAGTTCAAGGGTATCGTTAAGATCTTCCCGGTCGATATTTTTCATAAGATCTCCTGCGGTGAATTTTCCATCTTTCATCTCACCTCTCCTATGCCAAAACGGACTACCATCATTACAAAAACAAATAGTCTTACATTCATAAGAGCAATCTATTCCCCCATTTATGGCATCTTTATGTCTTTCCTGCCAGACAGTCTCCTCAGCACGACTGAATTTAGGTGAAATATTATTTTCAATCTCATAACTATTATTAGTTCCTTTAGGGTATCCATGTTCAATTGAAATATTCTCTCCGATAGCTCTGATTTCATTATCATTATACGTTAACTCTAATTTTTTTCCAGTCCAATCGGTAGCTAATTGATCAAAACCAATCCAAAGATAATAATTCCTATCAGGATTGCTATCGCTAAAATGCTGTGCACCCCTGAAAATAAATTCTTCTCCAGTGGTCTCAAGAAATGTAATATTGACCTTGGGTGTAATATTAGAATCATTGAAATATTTGGCAATAGCTAGTACTATTCCAGTTCCACAACCACTATCAAAAGCCGCCTCTGACCACCACCCATCATACCTATTGCTAATCAATACTGTTGGATCATCTGGGTCAGGGGGGTTATCGCTTTTGTCTTTAGTAAGATTTCCAATTACATTATATGCTTTAACTCCAGTCTTCCATTGGGCCCATGGTGAAAGGGGATGTTCTTCTTGTATGTATTCCTGATCTTCATAACCGGAGATAAGTGCTTCAGAATGGTTTTCATACAAACAGTTTCCTATAGAGTAATTTACAAAAAATATAGGGAGAGATGGAAAAGGGACAACTCTGCAAGGTCTATACTTACCGTCTTTTCTAGAGTTCAAATCATCCCTAAACCATGCTCCCAGTCCTCCGACTGTGGCTTTGTTCATATAATGAGACAGATTTACTTGATCGCAATCTGGTGATGTTGTATATCCAATACAGCCTTTACAATCCCCTAAATCCAAAATATTATTAACCCAATTCCACACATATAAAAAGTAACTATTATACCGGAGCTTGGGATTAATAATACTGGAAAAATTAATAGCCCTCTGAGAAAGAAAAATAAAATCTGATCCAGGAACACATGCCTCACTTAAATTATGAGTAAATGTTAAGGTATTATTATCTAAGACGTTATCAACTATCATTGATTCATTTTCTAAGCCTTCCAGGACTTTGTTAAGATTACTATCAGAGGTCTCGACTATACAAATCGAATAACTATAATTTGCAAGTACATCTTCATTTATTTGGTGACCTTTAGAATCACGTATTAAAAGTACCCCTGTTGCGTTGGTAACATTATTCAATTGTTTTTCTCCTTCCTGAGTTTCATTAAATAGGAAAACCCTATCCTCTTGATCATCGGGTAAAGGATCCTCAGGGTCAATATATGTTGCGTTTCCAATTAATATATCAAACTCATTAGTAGGTTTAATTGACAGATTTATACAAGAATAGTTAGTAAATGTTCCGCCTAAAGGCCAATCACTTTCGGGATCAAGTATAATAACAATATTATCTTCAGCAGGAAGGGTAAAATTAAAATCAAGGCCTTCAAGCAACCGATCTTTTGGTAATACCATTGGAAATACAAAACTTTCATTCACTGGTATATCATGATGATAGTATTTACTATTAATGTCAATATGTAACAAATAGTCGGTTACATTCATTCTACTGGTATAATATCGATTCCAACATTTCATATCCTCATCCTTAATAGGACCCAAAGGCAATTGTTTAACATTTTCCAAACCACAATCATACTTCATAAATTCCCAAATTCTATCAGCAGACCAGTGTTCTCCTAAGGTTCCAAATTCACGACCTCTTATGATTTTAAGACCAGGATATGCTTTATAAACAGCATCACCAATTTTTTTGCTTACATTCCAACAAAAATCAAAATCAAGGCCAATATCATCCTCTTCGCTACCGCCTCCACCACCGGGTGTGGCTTTTACTTCAAATTCATTAGAGACAAGTATAAACATATTCGTGGTTAACAACAGCGTTACACATAAAACAAATAATTTCTTTCGCATTTTATTTCCTCCCTACTAACATATTTGTAATCAAAATCTATTATATAAATTTTTTTAAATTTAGATTCTTATATTAAAATTATTATTTTTTAATTGTACCTTAAATATAGTAATTAGTTAGCAACTTTTATATAAACCATTCATATTAGTAATTATATGATTATTAATTGAGGGAGGTTAAATATGTATAAAAATATCCTTGCAATTGGAATTACATTATTAGTTATTCTTTCACCTATAGTACAAATGACAGTTGGTTTAGATATTGATACTTCTAAGGGAGAATTTATAGATGATAATTATAATTGTGATAAATACATGTATCACCTGTTGTATGCAACATATTCTACTGATAATATACCTACTTTTTTTGAATATCAAAATAATAATAAATCTATAAATCAAAAAAGTAAGGAATCTGAAGTCAGCATTCCAATAGAACAAATTCAAATACTTGATGGATCTATGGATTCTCCTTGGCCGATGTACTGTCATGATATAAGACATACAGGGAGAAGTCCATACAGTACCTCAGATAATGCTTTTTATAATAAATGGTGGTATAAATGTGATAATTATATCGAAGGTTCAGCTGTAATTGATAAGGACAGGGTGATTTATTTTGCAAGCGCAGAAAGTAATCAACGGTATCTTTTTGCTTTAAATCCTAATGGATCTTTAAAATGGAAGTTTGAAATTGGTGGGAATGTTAAATCTTCTCCAGCAATTGATGAAAATGGGGTGATTTATTTTGGTACTGTTTATAATGTTGCTTCAGGTGATCGCTTGTATGCATTATATCCAAATGGAACTCTAAAATGGACATATTTTGTTGGAGATGATATTTTTTCTTCCCCTGCGATAGCAGATGATGGTACTATTTATTTTGGAGATGCAAATAATAACATAAACGCTTTATATCCAAATGGAACCTTAAGATGGAGATACAAAACAGGTGATAAAGTTTATTCCTCCCCGGCTATTGATGATGATGGGACAGTATATTGTGGTAGTCATGATACATATCTTTATGCATTATATCCTAATAATGGCACAGTTAAATGGAAATATAAATTAGAAGATTGGGTACGCACAAGTCCTTGCATCGGTGATGATGGAACAATTTATGTTACTTCTCTTGCTCTTCATGCATTATATCATAATGGTACGCTTAAATGGAAGACTAACCTTGGCGGTAGTACTTCTCCCACTTTAGGTCAGGATGGAACTGTGTATTGTGGATTGTTTGACCTTTATGCTCTTAATCCAGATGACGGCTCTGTAAAATGGAAATTTGACCCTGGTCTAGGGAGAACTATTCAAGATGGAACACCATGTAATTCTGCTGAGGGTAATATTTATTTTGGTACTCATATTGGTGATTTTTCTGGTGGTGAAATAATATCATTAAATCCAGATGGTACTGAAAAATGGAGGCGGTTAATAGCTACTGAATGGGTTGATTTCGCACCTGTTATCTCTGAGGATGGTACTGTATTTATTGGATCTTCTTGTAAAGAGGAAGCCTATCCTGGTGCATTTGATAATGTTGGTTATCTTTATGCTTTTAATGAAATTGACCCTGATGCTCCTTCTACACCAAAAATCACTGGGCCCACAAGAGTAAAATCAAAAACAGAAATTGATTATACTTTTAAATCTACTTCACCCCTCGGTAATGATGTATATTATTATATTGATTGGGGTGATGGAGACTGGAGAAGAGATATATGGGTTGGACCCTATAAATCTGGTGAAAACGCAGTTATAAGTCATACCTGGTCAGAACCAGGAACCTATACTATTGGGTCTCGTTGTAAAGATACTGAGAACTTGTGGAGTGATTGGAGTGAATTTAAGGTAACTATTCCCCGGAATAGAGCATTCATTGGTTCTAATTGTTTGAGATTTTTAGAACATTTTCCATATATATTCTCAATATTTCGACATCTATCTGTATTACAGTAGTCTGCTTATCTTTTGTTTTTTTCTTTCAACCACTGTATTTTATTAAATAGAAAATTATTTATTTTAAAAAATAATAACTTATATCTTGGGGTCTAGTAATTCGGAAATAAGATTGAAAAATTATTAGGTTTATCCTAATTTTTTTATCGTATCTATATTTCCTCCCTAAAATTTGCTAGACCCCAAATAATTTTCACACATTTTGTTATGAAATTAATTTTAAGAAAAATTATTTATTTTTGTTACACTTGTTTCAATAAATCTTAATAAGATTTAAATTCAATTAATATATTCAGATTTATACCTTAAATTTGGGGAGGTAGTAGGATATGGTAGGAAAAAATGTTTTTAGAAAAAGTTTGGTAATAGGAATAATATTATTATTTGTTGGAGCAAGTTTTACACCAACAGTTAGTGAAGAGGATTCTCCTACTGAGGAGGAAATACAGACAGCAATAAACGATGGTATTGAATGGCTTGTATCACAACAATACGAAGATGGCCACTGGGGTACTTCTTATATAGCAGCGCGTACCGCATTTGTTTTGATAAAGCTTCAGGATTATGCTTATGAGACAGGTTATTCGCCTTTTGACCCTGAGTATGAATACTCACAAAATGTAAAAAAAGGTTGGGAATATTTATTTGATATTTGCTACACCCAAGAAATAAATATTCAAATCCATGGAGATCCTGATACAAATGGTAATGGAATAGGTCTATATTGGGATGTAGCCCGTCCTGTATATTCAACTGGTATAGTTGAAATGGCTCTTGCAGCTAGTGGCACTCCAAATAGAGAAAACGATGCTGGAATTGACTTTAACTCAGATGGGAACCCTGATACATTTGGTGAGATATCTCAAGATGCAGTTGATTGGCTTGCATTTGCGCAGTCTGATTCTGGAAGTCAAAGAGGTGGATGGTACTACTTTGCTGAAAACAATGGTTCAGGTGGTGATAATTCGATCACGGGATATGCTGTACTTGGACTTGCTGCTGCAGAGGAATTTGGTTCAACTATACCTAGTTTTGTAAGGGATGAACTTAACCTATTTATTGAATATATCCAGTGCGATACACCTGGTAATGATTATGGAGGTTCTGGTTATTCATTACCTTGTTATTGGGTTAACATGCTGAAAACTGGAAATCTAATATTTGAGATGACGTTCTATGGCGATTCTACTAGTGATTCTCGATTCCAAGATGCAATGGATTACATTGAAAACCATTGGCATGATGCAAACCTAGCCCCTGGATGGGGATATAATTCAGGAACACCAGCACATTATCAAGCCATGTATTGTCTAATGAGGGGTCTTGAATATAGTGAAATCGACTTCATTGATCTTGATGGAGATGATACACCTGAACATGATTGGTATAGTGAGTTTGCTGATGTTCTTGTAAGCCACCAGCAAGTCAGTGGTTCTTGGCCTACTTCACCAGCTTATGTCTGGGATGGAGGCGCGTGGGGTGCAATGTCTGGTGAGCTTCTATCAACTGTATGGGCACTTCTAATATTGGAAAGAATAGCCCCTGAAGGTGGTGGAACTCAACCACAAGAAATGATTAAGCCAGTTGAAGGTAAAGTAATTTGTCCATTTCATGGTTATATAAAAAAAGGAAAACTCCATGAGGGGATAGATATTAATGGTGAAGCAGAAGGAAAAAATATAAAAGCTGCTGCTTCAGGGACAGTAGTTTGGGTAGATAAAATTGATAATAGCCCTGCTGGAAAATGGGTATGGATTTGGCACGGTGAAGTTAAAAAACTTAATGGAAATTCAGTTTTAAAAATCTCTACAAGATATTTACATTTAAAGACGGTGGCTCAAAATATTGAAATAGGAACCACGATTACTAAGGGAACGGTTATTGGAACAGCAGGAAACACTGGATGTCCCTATACAGTGTCTCATCTACACTTTGAAGTAAGAAAAGGAGATATTCCCCATAATAAAGATTATCGTGAAACAACTGCGCTGGATCCATTAGAATTTATAAATTACGATAACCCTCCACATAAATTTTTCGTAATAGCTTCCTGTCCTATTGACATAATTATAGAAGATCCTGAAGGACTTCTTATAAATAAAGAAATAAACCAACTTCCAGGATCAGCAGAATATATTGAAGTAAAATACAATGTAGGAGAAGATGAAGAAAATCTTCAGAATTATGATTCTGTTTTAATAGAAAACCGGAAAATAGGTGATTATTTAATTACCGTAATACAAGAAGATGAAGCATGTCCTCAAGATGTATATAATTTGAGATTCTTAATAGGCGATTTAATTTTAGTTTTAGCAGATAATACCCAAATTTGTGATATCCCAGAACAACCCTATATTGTTCGATCAACCGAAACTGAAATAATCTCAATTATTCCAGCTACAATAGACATTGATCCCGACACCTTGAACCTAAACAGCTCTGGAACATGGATTACCTGCTATATAGAACTTCCAACAGGACATGGATATGATGTTGAGGACATCAATATTAGCTCAATTATATTGAATGAAACTGTTCCCGCAGAGCCTGAACCTATAAACATCAGTGATTATGACGAAGATGGTATCCCAGATTTGATGGTTAAATTCAACAGACAAGATGTAATAGCCATCCTCGACCCTGGAGATAATGTTGAAATAAAAATCACTGGTGAACTATTGGATGGAACAAAGTTTGAAGGGATAGATTACATAAAAGTAATTTAAAAATCAACTTTTTCTTTATTTTATTATAATTTATATCAAAACACAGTCTTTTTTGTTATATTTTACTACATAAACTAAAAATCAAACCATTACATAATCTTTTTTCATGGAATATGATAAAGATCTTTTACAGGAATTTGCCAATGAAATTATTGATTTCATAATAGACTGTAAACAACGTATTGATAAAATTGAAAGACTCGGTGAAATGTTGGTAAATTCTAAAAAATAGGAATTTATTTTTATTCGTCAATTCTACGTATATAATGATAGAAACCACTTACAATTGCAATCCCGTAGAATATTACAAACCACCAGTAATTAATAAAAACTTCTGATTCTCTGCCTCCTAAATATAATGCAGCAGCTGCAAAGGTTGCACATATTGTTGCTAAGAATAACGTCAAGAAAAATATATATTCAAAAATATTTGGTATTTTTTTAAATTTGTAATATTTTTTTAGAAATTTTAGTATTGGTTTAGATTGTAAAATTGATTCAATTATTAACAAGAATAATAATACTGTAATAATAACTACAGTTAAAAAACCAAAAAAAATGTTTCTTATTTTAATTATATTCCATATAAACCAGAGTATAATAATTGTTAGGATTGAAATAAATAATAATTTTGATAATGGTGTTTTAAGAAATTGTTTCGGTTTCTTTTTCCAAGGTTTTTTATGAAATGTATATTTTTGCATATTAAGTTTGAAATAATCACTCCCTTTATAAGTATATTTTAATGTTTTTATTTTTATTCATGGTTTATTAAAAAAATAGTTATCAATTGTTAAGGAGAAATTTATATATAATAATTTCTTTTAATCATTTATAATTGGGGAGGAAAAATATGGCTGGAGAAATATTTCTAGTCGTTGCAGGAATATCTGCAATCCTATTTATTTTGCTTTTATATATAAATCTTAGAAAGAAAAATAAATATCAAGTAAAAGTATCATTTAAATCAGATAGAGACAAAAGAGGTTATGTAAAACCTCTGATAATATTAATATCTCTTATTATTTTATTAGGTATTATATCAACTATTGGTTATTATATTCTCAATCAATCCTATTCAGAGCTAATAGAGCAAAAAAATAGTTTAGAAAATCTGTTAATTAATGCTGACAATCAATTAATTGAAAAAAATATATCTTTAATTAATTTTCAAACTCAATTAAGTAATTACCAAAATATTATAGCAGATAATAATACAAAGTTACAAGAATTAAAATCTGGTGATGAATATCATCTTCACAATCCAACATTTAATGAAGTAATGGAGTTCTTAGAAAATAATGGTAAAACTGGAATTTTTAAGATGATTACTAATGCTAAAAATCAAGGGATAAGATGTGCATATGTTCAGATTCGTTTAAAGGAGGGAATGTATGAATTAATAGGTTTTAATATAATAGATCATGATATGATTTATTTTGAACCAGAAACCCATTATAAAGTTAATCCAGCAATTGGTACGGATTATTTTCATTGTGTTGAAGGACAACCATATAGTTCATACGATGAAATTCTGATTGTTGATATATTATTTATATGGTAATGTGAAATAAATGAAAAAGGTTGCAAAAATTTCAATTATCGGATTAATTTTCCTTGTTTTATTAGCTATATTTTTTGTTAATATATTGTATAATCTTAGCGATTCTATTTCTCAGCTGAAAAAACAAATTTCAAGTTTAGAAAAAGAGTTAAATACTGTTGAACAAAAAATATCTTATGTTAATGATAGTATTAGAAATGTAGAAAATGATATATCTAAGGAATTAACAAAATTAAATACTATAAATTCTGAAATAAATATACTTCAATCAGGTAAAAAATATGAGCTACATGATCCCACTTATGCTGAGGTTGAAATTTTTATATATCAAGATGAGACAAATGAAAAACCTTATGATGATGAAATGTTCAATTGTGGACATTATGCACAAGAGGTAAACAACAATGCAGAAGAACAAGGTATTCGTTGTGCATATGTCAGTGTTAACTTTACACTTGGAGAAAGACATGCATTAGTTGCTTTTAATACAACAAATAAAGGACTATTATACTATGAACCTCAACTTGATAAAAAAGCATATCTAGATATTGGTAAATATTACTGGGGTGATTGTGTACATGCAAGACCAGGTTACTACTTTGTAAAAGATATTGCGACTATAGTTGATAGTTTTGAACTAATTTGGTGAATATATAATTGAAAGAGTTAAAATAATATTTTAAGGAATTATTTTATAACTATGGTTTATTTAAAAAAGTTATCAATTGTTAAGGAGAAGTTTATAAACTATTAATTGATTTAAATAATTGATATTGGGGAGGAAAAAATGAAAAAAAAGTATACATTGTTATTCAATATTATTATTATAATAACTCTTTTAAATGGAGTTTTTTCTATTGAAAGATACTATTCTATTCAAAATGATGATATAATAAAATTAAGTTTCACTTTTAAGGATCCAATGATCAAAAAGATAAAGATTTTTAATAGAACATTTGATAAAATTGAAATATCTGAATTGAATAATTATGGAAAACCTAGTGAACCAATTCTTCCTATTAAGCAGATAAAAATTTTGTTGCCTTATGGAAAAACATTATATGGTGTTCAAAAATCTATTAAGAATGAGATTTTTTTAAAAGAAACTTATTTAATAGAGCCAGGTCAAACGCCCGTGCCATTAAGTATGATAGAAGAAGCAAAATTTACACATCCAAATAAAACTATATATAATTCTGATGATCCTTACCCAAAAGAAATATTCTCTATAAGTTCTTTAGAAAAATTATGTGGATTTCAAATTCTTATTCTAAATATTTATCCAATACGATATTATCCAAAAAGTGGTAAAATTTCTTATTTCCCAGAACTCGAACTAGAGATAAAAACATCACAAAATTCTAATTACGTTCAAGATGCATATGATGAACAAAATTTTAGAGATATAACAAAAGATAGAAAAAAAGTAGCAGCTATAGTAGAAAATCCTGAGACATTAGAAACTTATTCAAATATTAATATTGAGGGAATAGGTGGACCGTTTCCACTAAATACAAACTATGATTATGTTATAATAACAAACGATGCTCTTAAAACTACTTTTCAAAGATTTGCCAATTGGAAAAATTCAACAGATATACAGACAGCAATAGTTACAGTTGAAGATATTGCAAATAATTCATCTTACGACGGACGAGATTTGCAAGAAGAGATCCGAAATTTCATTAAACATGCCTATTTTAACTGGAGTGTTGAATATGTTTTGCTAGGTGGAGATGACGAGATAATTCCTCATCGTGGTTTCTATGTAGACTTAGGTGAAGATACAGACTACGATATACCTTCTGATTTATATTATGTAGCGCTCGATGGTACATGGGACGATGATTATGATGATATATGGGGAGAACCTGGGGAAGAAGATCTCTTGGCTGAGGTGTTTATTGGCAGAGCACCTATTAGTAATTCAATTGAAGCAGACATTTTTATCAATAAGACAATAGCCTATGAGAATTTATCAGGTTCTGAATCGTATCTAAAAAAAACCTTAATGGTTGGAGAAAAATTAGATGAAATAACATGGGGTGGAGATTACAAAGATGAAATTAAAAATTTTATAATTCCACCATGGACATCTTCAACACTATATGATAAAGAATATCCTGAAGATGATTGGCCAAAAAGTGAAATAATTAAAAAAATAAATCAGGGCCAACATCTGATTAATCATATGGGTCATGCCAGTAACGGCTACGCGCTAAAATTATACATTTATGATATTGATTTATTTACAAACGATGAATATTTTCTACTTTTCACACAGGGGTGTTATTGTGGTGCCTTTGATAATCGATCGCCTTCTGGGAGCCATTACGATTATGATTCTATATGTGAGCAATTTACCACAAAGGAACATGGTGCGTTCTCTGTAATAGCAAACTCTAGATATGGATGGTACGCTCATGGCTCTACTAAAGGCCCCTCACAATATTATGATAAAGAATTTTTTGATGCAATTTTCAATGAAAATGAGAAACACATAGGGAGAGCATTACAGGACGCAAAAGAAGATAATGCTGGATTTGTTTCTTCTAATAATTACATGAGATATTGCTATTACGAAATAAACCTTCTAGGTTGTCCCGAGACTCTAATACATAAACCATTACCTGAACCTCATGACATAAGTCTAACACATCTTAATGCTCCAAATTCAATCAAAACAAATGAGTTAGCAATGATAGATGTGACCGTAAATAATTTTGGGCAACATGATGAAAATAATGTTGAAATTAGATTTTCAGTAGATGGAACTATTAAGGACACACAAATCTTACCGATATTAAATAGCAGTTCATCTCAGCGATTAAATTTTACCTGGTCTACAGAAATCGAAGGTACCTACAATATATCTATTTATGCAGTACCAGTAGCAGGAGAAAATGTTACTATTAACAATATTGTCCAGACCGATATTACGGTAGTTACAGCAGAAATCTTATTAGTTGACGATGATGAAGATTTAAACTCAAACTATGAAATTTATTATTCTAACGCCCTCAATTTGATTGGATATTCCCATGTCATATGGAATGTATCATCTCAAGGATCTCCCCCGATTAACACCCTTCAGACTTATAAAATTGTTATATGGTTAACTGGAGATGATTTCAATACAACAATCACTACGGATGATCAGACAAATCTCCAAACTTATCTAATAAACGGTGGGAAACTTTTTATCTCAGGTCAAGACATCGGCTTCGATATTGGTGATACAACATTTTATCAGAACTATCTTCACGCAGAATATATTCAGGATGACACAGATATTTATGTTTTAAATGGAGTAACAAATGATCCGATAACGGATTCAATATACATTTCAATTATTGGAGGCGATGGAGCAGATAATCAGTATTTCCCTAGCGAGATAACACCTCACGATGTATTTGCCGCTCCAATTTTTTACTATGAGGGAGATGGAATAGGTGCTCTTCGAGTTGACACAGGGATTTATAAAGTGGTCTATTTTGCCTTTGGTTTTGAAGCGATAAATAATGAATGGGATAGAGCCTATTTGATGTACAGGATTATCAACTGGCTTGATATTCAACCTCCATATGTTTGGATTCCTGATTATGGAGTAGGTTACGTCCAATCAGGGGATTCAATAAAGATAAATGCTGATGTATACGACGAAAGTGATATTTCGTATGTTTATGCAGAGATTGAAAGCCCAGATGGGAACATTCTTGATAAAGTCCAACTTTTTGACGATGGAATGCACTACGACGGTCCTGCAGATGATGGTATCTATGGAAATTCATGGACAACCGATTTAGATGAAAAGGATTATTACATCGATTTCAATGCAAGTGATATATGGGGAAACTCTTACATTTATAATAACTTGGATAGGTTTACAACAGTGCCATTCTCTGTAGATTCTGATATATTACTTGTCTGCAACATGCATGCTTTTTTTTATATTTCATATTATGAGGATGCCCTTAATTATATGGGATATACTTACAATCTATGGGAAACACAATTAAGAGGTGTTATAAATTCACCTATAATTGAACAGTTTAAGATATGCATTTGGCCATATCCATTTAGTTATCCAGATTCCATTGAACAGTCTGTTCTTCGTGAGTTCTTAGATAATGGAGGGAAACTCTTTATTTCAGGACAAGACATCGGATACTATATAGGTGGTACCCCATTTTACCAGGACTATCTCCATGCCATTTATGTTCAAGATGATGTGAATCTATATGATTTAAACGGTGTTCCAGGTGACCCTATAACAAACGGTATTGATATAAGCATTATAGGTGGGGATGGTGCAGGTAATCAATGGTGGCCTAGTGAGATTGATCCTATTGCTCCAGCTGAATCAATTTTCTATTATGATGATATATCTTATCCACCTCCACCGCCACCACCGCCACCTCCTTCAGAAAAATTGGATAAAACTTTTAACTATAACACAACAGAAATTTTATCGTCAGGTACCGGTGCTCTTCGAGTTGACACAGGGATTTATAAAGTGGTCTATTTTGCCTTTGGTTTTGAAGCAATAAATCATTCCACACCAAGAAACTCTTTAATTTCTTACATTATAGAGTGGCTTAATCAACCACCAGTTGCCAATTTTTCCTTTACACCATCAAATCCATCTATTAATGATACGATTTACTTTAATGATACATCAATTGACCCTGATGGAAATATTATAAATTGGACTTGGGATTTCGGAGACGGAAATATAAGCTACAAACAAAATACAACACATATCTACTCAATCTTTGAAAGTTATAAAGTAAAATTGACAGTAAAAGATAATGATGAAAACATTAACAGCACAACAAAACAAATTATAACAAGAATGATTCATACAAATATCACCCAAGATGGCAACGAAACAATGATAAATCTACAGAATGAAGCAAACATAATTATTGTAATTAATACAACAAATTCTACAACTATCAACATATCAAAATATTCTGGAAATCCAACAGGCGAAGACATTTCAGGTAATATAACATCTATTGGTAAATATATAGGGATTGATGTTGAAAACGAAAGCACCATTATATGGCCGATTGATATTAAAATTTATTATACCTTGGATGATTTAAATAATTCCGATATTGAAGAAGATCAACTGCAAGGTATTTATTTTTGGAATGATACAATAAATGAATGGCAACTTTATAATGATACAGGTGTTAATTCAACATATAATGAAAGCGGATGTGAAGGCTTTTGTTGGGCGAAAATCTGGCATCTTACACAACTTAATATAGGTGCTGATACTGAGACACCAACAAAGGTAACAGGTTTAACTGTAACAGATGCAAAGGATGGAAAACTGAGTTTATCATGGAACCCTGCAACCGATAATGTTTATATTGATTATTATAAAATATATCGAGATGATTTATTTCTCAAAAATTTTTATAGCACTTCCTATCTTGATACTGGATTAACCGATGGCCAATCATATGTTTACAATATTTCAGCTGTAGATGGTGTAGGAAATGAAGGCGAAAAATCTGAATCTGCAGTTGGAACACCTACAACCAGCAGTTCTAATGGTGGAGGTGGTACACCTGGTGGCAATGGAGGTTTTATACCAGTAATCCCAACAAATAATCCACCTATATCAGACGTAAATGGACCATACTATGGATTTACAGATATATCTATAACATTTGATGGATCAAAAAGTATTGATTCAGATGGTAAAATTGTTAGTTACGATTGGGATTTTGGGGACGGAAACATTGGTAATCAAGTAGTTACAAATCATATTTATACAGATCCTGGAAACTTTACTATAACTCTTACTGTAACTGATAATGGAGGAATGAAAGGATTAGATTCCACCTTTGCAGTTATTTCCATAAAGCCAAATAATCCACCAAATAAACCGGAGATAGAAGGAGTAACAGTTGGGAATCAGAAAATTGATTATAATTATACAGTAAAAGCTATAGATATAGATAATGATACCATTAGGTATATTCTGGATTGGGGTGATGGTACAAATAATACTATTAGTGATTTTTTATTTAATGGATCAGAATTTAAAGTAAATCATAATTGGAGTAATGCTGGAATTTACATAATAAACGTTTATGCAGAGGATGAAAATAATGCAACATCTGAAAATAATACAATAACTGTTTTGATAGATATATTATTTGTTCAAAATCTTGGTTATCTAATAGATGATAATTGCGATAAGGTTTATGATATATTTTATTGTAACGAGACAGGTAATATAACAATCGTTGGATTAGATAGTAATCAAACTTATAAAATTGATACAGATGGTGATGGGAAACATGATTATCTATATAATACAGTAACAGGTTCATTATCAGATATTAAGCAAGATGAAGAAAAAATTATCTTACCAGTGGAATTATTGTTAATAATTGTGGTTATATTAGTTTTATTAATAGTCCTTGTAGCTATAATTTATAAGAAGAAAAAAAGCAAATAAATAATAAAGGAGGAAAAATGAATAATAAAAATATTTGGGATAAAATAATTAAATTTTTAGAAAAAAAACATAATATGCATTTAATTTCATTTAGAGGTCAAACTTTTGATTTAGAAGAAATTACACAAAATAAAATAAAAATAAGGTTTTCCTCAGGAAATACTATTAATATAGAAAAACAAAGATTTGAATCCGCTTATAATTATTTAAAAGAAAAAAATGGAGAATGGATAAAAATTGGAGCAAGCAGAATCAACACAGATCCAAAGACAATTGAAGGACGTATTAAACAGAAATATGATGGAAAGATGAATGGATTATCAACAGCACCTTGGATTGCAACGATTTTAGTAAAAGTATTTGATAATATTGAATTTAATGGGAAAAAGAAAGGACAGGCGATTAAGATGAGATGATTGTATGGGAAGTAAATATGATAATTTTTGGAACGGAAAGATGGATGAGATTCATAATGGAGTTCTCAGAGCAATCAATAAAAATGATATTGTAAAAATTGATGTCAGTGAAATTAAACAATTTGGTAAAAGAAAAAGTTGGTATGGCATTCTCCATTTGGACTCTTCTGGTTATAAAAAAGTAGATATGGCACATGCACAGTCATTAGGTAAATTATTAACAAATCAGGATTTTTTTTCTAAGATATTTAAGCAAAAAAACGTAAGAGTTCAATTTAAAATAACAAATGATTTTGAGCTGGAAATAAAAAGAGCTAATCGTAGCATAATTTCCAGTCATAATACTAATAAAACTAAATTGCTATATGAAGGAGATGTTGTTGATAGTGTTATATCCTATCTTAAAAAGGATGGATATGAAATTTTGAGTTATTGTCATCCTCACCAAAAAGGTTATGACATTGTGGCAAAAAAAGATGGGAAATTACTTTATGTAGAAGCTAAAGGGAGCACAAGTTCAAATCCTGAATCTAGTAGATATAAAATAGGATTTAATTCCACACAGATGAAAGTCCATGTTGCTGAAGCTATTTATAAATCAATGGTAACTATAAATGAAAATACAAATTGTAATATTGCAATTGCACTACCCGCAAGTAGCACTCATAAAAAATTAATAAGTGCTGTATTACCTTTATTAAAAAAGCTAGGAATTATAATTTTTTGGGTTGATAGTATTGGTAATGTAACAGTTCAATAGATTTATAATAAGATGGAGGAAAAAATGAATCTTAAAACGTATCATGAAATAGTAGGAACGCTAGAAAGCTACTCAGAAAAAAATAATGAGTTAAACCTTTTATTTCAGATACATAAAACAATTGAACCACCTCAAGATGCAATTCCTAAAAAGGAATTAGATGACTGCATTAACAGACGAATCGGTATTTTTAACAATGACGGTGACTATAGATTAAGGAAATTTCCTAAACCTATAGAGAAATTTAAATCTGAAAAATGTCTGAAATGCAATAAACAGGAACACTGCTCAAAAGATGGAATAGAACTAACTTATTGTCTCATAAGTAAAATAAATGAATTAAAAAGTAAATAACTCTTTACAATAAAAACAGGTTTTAAAGAAAATAATACAAAAAATAGTTAGCAATTGTTAAGAGGAAGTTTATAAACAAATAACTATTTTTTTATACAAAAGAGAAGGATAAAATATGAAACCAAAGGAAGTAAGAGATCCACCAAAGGAAGTATCATTCTCATATCCTGAAGGTACTACATTAGAAGGAATGGTCATAAAAGAAGTTGGAGAGCTTGTTAAAACAGATTGTTTTGGTGATTATTACTTTGTTATTCAACTGATAGATTATGATGATAAGGAAATGTGTGTTAGATTTGGTTATTATAGAAAAAAACCTGGAGGAAAGAAGTTTGTATGGGGAAGCCAGACAACGTTTCATACAGAACTTGATGTTGCTAATAGATTAATAAAAAAAGCAATAAAGGAAGGAATATTATAAATTGTGAATATTAAAAAGAATGCAATATAGTTTACAATTGTTAAGGAGAAGTTTATAAATAAATTACTAATACATGTATATACAGGGGAGGAAATCTCATGGAATGGTGGCAAAAATTTGATTTTAAAGATAATCCCTTTGAAAGAACTAGAAATCCACTTAGAAACACCTATGATTATATTGTTGAAACCCCTATTTTTCATAAATACTCAAATAGATTAGACAATATTGATACTCTATTTGGAAAAGTTATAGTAATCTATGGACATTTTGGATCAGGTAAGACAACTTTATTTGAATATTTAAAAAATAAAATTAGTTTACTTGAGAAAAAGATTGCAACCATAACTGTACCAATTTCAACTATGAGTTCAGATGGAAATGAAATATTTGAACTCCTTAAATCTCAATTATATAATGCTATTGGTGGTTCTGAAAAAGAGAATATATATCCAAATGATATTTCAAATCAACTAGCGATTATTTGTGAGGAAAAAAAAATTTTTGGTCATGTAATCTTTATTGACGAGCTTCATCATAATCCAAATATTGATGCTTTATTTGATTTTTTTAAATTATCACAGGGATTAAGTGAATATCTTTTTAATTACAATAAAATATGTATTTTTATCGCAGGTAATATTAAATGGAAAGAAAGATTAGAAGATCCTACTTATAGAGGACCAATTAATTTATTTGATATGATGGATGATATAGATATTGATCAATCTTTTGAAATTGTTACTAAAAGAATTTCAGAATTTGTAAGGGACCCAAATAATAAAGAAGTTGAATATATTAAAAAAGACGCGGTAGAAAAAATTTATAGTGGTTTACGTGAAAAAACACCTCGTTGTTTGCTAATAGAATGTGGTGAAGCATTTGAAAAATTACCAGAAACTATTATGGTTCTTACATCTCATGAGGTTTCAAAAAAGGTTGATATCTCTACGATTGAGGCTATTAAGAAGAAAATTGAAAGCTTTCGGACTGCTCATGGAAAAATATTGACCACAATAAAAGAATATAAAACCGTTGAAGAAAAAATTATTGCCTTGAATTTTTTATCTAAATTATATGAAATAGGATTTATTGAAAAAAATATTAATAAAAAAATTTTAGATGAATTTGGTATAAAAGATTCTTTTATTATTGCTGATTTTGAGACATGGCGAATAATAAAAAAGGATACTTCAGAATATCAAGTTAAAGGTGAGTATGGAACTTCAACTATATCAAAAAGTGGTTTTATTCTTAATGAGAATATTAAAAATATTTTTGATACAATATTAAATACTTATGGAGTTCAACCATGGGATTATCTAAAAAAAATATATTTACCAAAAGAAGTTAAAATACCTATTGCTAAAAAAAAGAAGGGGGATATTTATAGATCTTATGAAGATGAACAATTTTATTTAATTGAAAATAAAATGAAGGATAATAAATATAAGATGGGTATTAATTTTATAAATAGAAGCAGGCAGGGGTATTACAAAATATTTGATTTTTTAGATAATCCTAGATTAAAAATTGATTATATTGATATTCCAAATAAGTGTAAAAGTTCAATATTTGATTTGTTTTCTGCCTATTATATTTTTCAGAAAGACGATAATGATGCAAGATTAGATCAAAATGAACTTCTTAAATTTGCAATAAATTCATTTCATAGTGAAGAATTAAGGAATTTTTATTCTGAAATTAAATCAATAGATATGGGGGGGAAACTGATTTCAAAAAAAGATGCGAACTCTATTGGACGGCAATATATCTATTCTTTAAAAGAGATTTTACCACAAATGATTGATGAAATTAAATATGGTAGGAAATTCGGACTTGATCCTCAAACATTAACGACAAATGACCTAACGGTCTTTAAACAAGTTAGATCTTTGTTACATCAGGATAATATCACTGAAAATGACATTGAACAAGCTAGAGATAAAACAATAAAACATTTTGAATTACGAACAAGGAATCTTATTGCAAGTTGTCTAAATATCCAGTTTGGTGATTCATGGTATAAACAAAAAATAAAAGGTTATATCAAAGATGATATCGAGACTAATATTAGTAAACGGGAAAAATTTGAACCAGATTTTACTCGATCTAGTAATATTCTTACATATTCTGATCAAACACATTTAAGAGATATAATATTACATAATTGGACTCAATGTTTTTGTTATATTTTTTCAGGAAAACCTGATAAATCTGATTATAAGAAAAAAGAATTTGAAGTTGATTGGAACTTGATTTATAGAAAAAGAAAAGAATTTGCTCATATAGATCAATCTAAAGGTAGATATGTTTCAAAAGCTTTTGATAATGCAGTTTTAATAATTCAATGGTTAAATAAAGCAATAAAATTTTTCTTAACTAATAATAAATCAACTATGGATAAAAAAGAAGGTTATTATGATTTATTTTTTAATGATCCGGAAATTAGTAATCCACAACCAATTACAAAAAATGATGTTGAAAAAATTTGGGATCCTATAAAGGACAAACTTGAAACTACAATTAATTTTAAGGATTTTCCAGTGTTATTTAAAGAAAATGGAAGAAAGGTTTTAGCTGCATATAGGTTTTTAATTAATAATAAATATTTATTAATTAAAAATATTAATGCTAATAATGTAACTTTTGAAATTAATAAGGATACATTGAATAAATAGAATAAATAGTAATTTGTAAAATCTATGAAGAAAAGAAACCTAATAATCCCGATAAACTCTGTGACAATTACCAATTTTCAATAATTAGCGATGATGATATTCCACCTACATTTTAAGTTTTATTTGCCTTAATATAACGCAATACTTTAAACCAATATTATATATACAAAAAATGTTTCCTATATGAGGGGGAATAAATGGCAATAAAAAAAAGTGAATTATACAACTCTTTATGGAAAAGTTGTGATGAACTTAGAGGTGGTATGGATGCTTCTCAATATAAGGATTATGTTCTTGTTTTATTATTTGTAAAATATGTTTCGGATAAAGCAAAGATTGACAAAGAATTTCTTATTGATGTTCCAAAAGGTGGAAGCTTTGAAGATATGATTGCACTTAAAGGAAAACCTGAAATTGGCGATAAAATAAATAAAATCATAGCTAAACTAGCTGAAGCAAATGACCTAAAAGGGGTTATTGATGTTGCAGATTTTAATGATTCTGATAAATTAGGAAAAGGTAAAGATATGCAAGATCGTCTTTCTAACTTAGTTGCTATTTTTGAAAATCCTGCTCTTGATTTTAGTAAAAATAAAGCTGAAGGCGATGATATTTTAGGTGATGCTTATGAGTATTTAATGAGGCATTTTGCTACTGAATCGGGTAAAAGTAAAGGTCAATTTTATACTCCTTCTGAAGTGTCAAGAGTTATGGCAAAGGTAATAGGTATTAGTCAAGCAAAAAGACTCGATCAAACTGTTTATGACCCTACTTGTGGATCTGGTTCTTTACTAATTAAAGCAGCTGATGAAACTGAACATGGTATTACAATTTATGGCCAAGAAATGGATGTTGCTACAAGAGCTCTTGCAAAAATGAATATGATTTTACATGGTTATGAAATGGCAGAGATATGGAGGGAAAATACTATTGCTGCACCCCATTTTAAGAATCCTGATGGTACACTGAAAACATTTGATTTTGTGGTGGCTAATCCTCCATTTTCTTATAAATCATGGAGTAACGGTATTGATCCATTACATGATGAGTTTGAGCGTTTTGATGGTTTTGGTATTCCTCCTAAAAAAAATGGGGATTATGCCTTCTTGCTACATATGATTAAATCGTTGAAAAGTACTGGTAAAGCAGCTGTTATCTTGCCTCATGGTGTTTTATTTAGAGGTCATGTCGAGGCAGATATTCGTAAAAATATAATTAAAAGAGGTTATATTAAAGGAATAATTGGTCTGCCTCCTAACTTGTTTTATGGAACTGGGATTCCCGCTTGTATTATTGTTCTCGATAAGGAAAATGCTGAAAATCACAAAGGTATCTTTATGATTGATGCGAGTAAGGGTTTTTATAAGGATGGAAATAAGAATAGACTAAGGGAACAAGATATCCGCAAAATTGTTGATGTTTTTACAAAGCAATTGGAGATTCGCAAATATTCAAGGATGGTGCCTATATCAGAAATAACTGATGAGAAAAATGATTATAATCTCAATATCCCACGTTATATTGATAGTCAAGAAGATGAGGATTTACATGATATTGAAGCTCATCTGAAAGGGGGTATTCCAAATAGAGACGTTAATGATTTAGAACAATATTGGAACGTATATCCAAACTTAAAGAATGTTCTTTTCAGTCCAAGTGAGCAAGCTAATTATTCTGTTTTAAATATAGAACAATCCAAGATTAAATCCACCATTTTTGAGGATTCTGAATTTATTGAATATTCAAAAAAAATTGAAGAAATTTTTAATGAATGGAAAAAAAGAAATATTAACATTTTAAAATCAATTGATATTGGTTCAAAACCAAAAAAGCTAATATTTACTATTTCTGAGGATATTCTAAACACATTTTCAAAACTAGATCTTATTGATAAATATGATATCTATCAGCATTTAATGACTTATTGGTCTGAAACAATGCAAGATGATGTGTATTTAATTGCTGTTGATGGATGGAAAATTGAGATTAATATTCTAAAAAATAAAAAAGGAAAAGAAACAGGATGGGACTGTGATTTAATTCAAAAAAATATTGTAATTAATAAATATTTTTTAAAAGAGCAAGAAGAAATTGAAAGATTGCAATCTGAACTTGAAAATATCAATAGTCAGATGCAAACTATAGATGAAGAAAACTCTGGTGAAGATGATTTATTTTCTGATGCAAGAACTAGTACAGGTAAAATAACTAATGGGGAAATATCTAAACGAATTAAAGAGATTAAAAACGATCCTGATTTTTCTGATGAGCTTAATGCATTAACAGAATTTCTTGGACTTCTTGATAAAGAAAAAGAATTTAAAGATAAAATCAAGACTGCACAGATAGAACTTGATAAAAAATTACTAGTTAAATATAAGAATCTTACTGAAGTTGAAATTAAAAATTTAGTGGTAGAGGATAAGTGGTTAAAATATCTTTATAATTCTGTTAAAACTGAGATGGAAAGGATTTCTCAAAAACTTTCAGGGAGAATTAAGGAACTTGCAGAACGGTATGAAATTCCACTCCCAGAATTATCTGCAGAAGTTCAAGAATTGACAAATAAAGTTGAAAATCATTTAGAAAAAATGGGCTTCATATGTTAATTGAAACAATTAAGTCAGGATATAAACAAACAGAAATAGGGATCATTCCAGAAGATTGGGATATTGACAGAATAAAGAAACATGCTTTAATTACAACCGGTGCAAAAAATACACAAGACAAAATTGAAGATGGACAATATCCTTTTTTTGTTCGTTCTCAGAATGTCGAGAGGATTAATAGTTATTCGTTTGATGGAGAAGCAGTTCTTACAGCTGGTGATGGTGTAGGAACAGGAAAAGTATATCATTATATCAAAGGAAAATTTGATTTTCATCAACGAGTATATAAGATTAGTAATTTCGATGAAAAGTTAGATGGTTATTTCTTTTATCTATATTTTAGTAGCTACTTTTTAGATAGGATTATGTCAATGACTGCAAAATCATCTGTGGATTCTGTAAGGATGGAAATGATAGCAGATATGCAAATACCTTTACCAGATAAACCTGAACAAATTGTAATAGCCAATTCATTAAGGGATATTCAAGAATTAATAGATAGCCTTGAAAAACTTATTGAAAAAAAGAAAAACCTAAAAAAAGGAGTTATGCAAGAGCTTCTTACATGTAGAATACGATTACCTGGATTTAATGGAAAGTGGGAAACCAGACAACTAGATGAATGTGGAAGGATTACCATGGGGCAATCTCCTCCAGGTTATTCGTATACTAATGAAGAATGTGGTAAACCACTTCTAAATGGAGCAGCTGATTTGAAAGAAAACGGGATATTCGTAAGTCAATATACTACAAAACCAACTAGACTTTCAAAAATTGGAGATTGGTTATTTTGTATCAGAGCTACAATTGGAAATTTACAATTTTCAGATAAAGAATATTGTTTAGGTAGAGGAGTAGCAGCGTTAACAGTAAATCAAAAGATTAATAGTAAATTTGTATCATACCAATTGCAGAATTTATTTGAATTAATGCGAATACAATCTGAGGGCGGAGTAATTAAGGGTTTGAGAAAGGATGAGCTTGCAGAATTTAAAATTATATTACCTAAAGAGTTGGAAGAACAATCTGCAATTGCTCAAGTACTTTCAGACATGGATACTGAAATTAATATCTTAGAACGAGAAAGAGATAAATATCTAAAGATTAAAAAAGGCATGATGCAACAGTTATTAACTGGGAGAATTAGATTAAAATGTCATTAACTATTGGGCAAATAGAAAGAAAAACCCAAGAGAGAATAATTAAACTATTTTCAGATAAATTAGATTATACATATTTAGGCAACTGGGAGGAAAGACATGATAATAACAACATCGAAGAAGAATTATTAATTAAATTTCTTAAGAAACAAAGATATTCTGATACTTTAATCAAAAAAGCATTATACGATCTAAATAAAACAGCAACTGCTCAAAATAAAAGTCTTTATGATGTCAATAAAGAAGTATATTCATTATTAAGATATGGAGCAAAAGTTAAAGAAACCTATAGTGAAAATAAAGAAACAGTATTTTTTATAGACTGGAAAACACTAAAAAACAACGATTTCTATATTGCAGAAGAAGTAACAGTCAAAGGACAACATGATAAAAGACCTGATATTGTTCTATACATTAATGGAATTGCAGTAGCTGTATTAGAACTAAAAAGAAGTATCATCTCAGTTTCAGAAGGAATACGACAAAATCTTGACAACCAAAAAGAAATTTTTATTAAACAATTTTTTTCATCAATCCAACTGGTAATGGCTGGTAATGATACTGAAGGCTTAAGATACGCAACCATAGGGACTCCTGAAAAATATTATCTTACCTGGAAAGAAGATTCAGAAATAAGAAATAAACTTGATAAAGCCCTTGTTCAACTCTGCAGTAAAGAAAGAATACTAGAAATCATCCATGACTTTATTGTCTTTGATAGTGGAATAAAAAAGATTTGTAGACACAATCAATTTTTTGGCGTGAAAGCATCACAAAAATGTCTCAGAAAAAGACAAGGCGGAATTATATGGCATACACAGGGAAGTGGTAAAAGCCTTACCATGATTTGGCTTGCAAAATGGATAAGAGAAAACATAGATGATTCACGCATTTTAATTATAACTGATAGAGAAGAATTAGATGAACAAATTGAAAAGTTTTTCATAGGTGTTGATGAAAAAATTTATCGTACTAAAAGTGGAAAAGATTTATTAAACAAATTAAACAAAAAAGAAAAACCACTGCTTTGTTCATTAGTGCATAAATTTGGAAGAAAAACAGAAACTAGTTTTGAAGAATATCTAGAAGAAATCAAAATCAATTTACCAGATAACTTTCAAGCAAAAGGAGACATATATGTTTTTGTTGATGAATGTCATCGAACACAATCTGGAAAACTACATGAAGCAATGAAAAAAATATTACCAAATGCAATTTTCATAGGTTTTACTGGTACCCCTCTTCTAAAAAAGGATAAAAAGCTAAGTATCGAAGTTTTTGGAAGATATATTCACACATACAAATATGATGAAGCAGTAAATGATAACATAGTCCTTGATTTACAATACGAAGCAAGAGAAATTGACCAAAAAATAACCTCTCAAGAAAAAATTGACCAATGGTTTGAAGCGAAAACTAGAGGATTAACAGATTATGCAAAAGCAGAATTAAAAAGAAAATGGGGAACAATGCAGAAAGTTCTCAGTTCTCAATCCAGACTAAGCAGAATAGTTGCAGATATTATGCTTGACATGGAAACAAAAGATAGACTTCAAAGCGGCAAAGGAAATGCTATGCTTGTGGCAGGTAGCATCTATCAAGCATGCAAATATTATGAGTTATTCCAAAAACATGGTCTAAAGAAATGTGCTATAGTGACATCTTTCTCTCCAAATATTTCTTCCATTAAAGGGGAAACTACTAGTGATGATGAAGAAACAGATGATATCCAGAAATACGAGATCTATCAACAGATGCTAAATGGGAAAGATCCTGAAGTATTTGAAAAAGAAGTAAAGAAAAAATTTGTTGAAGAACCTGGTCAAATGAAGTTATTAGTCGTTGTAGATAAACTTCTTACAGGTTTTGACGCACCACCAGCAACATACCTCTACATAGATAAAAGCATGCAAGACCATGGTCTGTTCCAAGCAATCTGCAGAGTAAATCGCTTAGATAGCGAAGATAAAGAATATGGTTATATCATAGATTACAAAGATTTATTTAACAGTTTAAACAAAGCAGTTAAAGATTACACTTCAGGTGCTTTTGATGGATTTGATGAAGAAGATGTCAAAGGATTACTAAAAGATAGAATTGTAAAAGGAAGAAAAGACCTTGATTCAGCACTGGAAAACATTAAAAAACTTTGCGAGCCAGTAAAGCCACCAAAAGATACTTTAGATTTCATTGAATATTTCTGTGGAGACACAGAAAACCCTCAGGAACTAAAGAATAATGAACAAAAAAGACTAACACTTTACAGATTAACGTCTAAGTTAGTTCGTGCATATTCTGTTATTGCTGGTGAAATGAAACAAGCAGGATATTCTCAAGAAGAAGCAGAGAACTTAAAAACTGAGGTTCAAAATTATGAACATGTAAGAGCTGAAATAAAACTAGCCAGTGGAGATTACATAGATCTAAAAGCATATGAACCAGCAATGCGTCACTTAATAGATTCATATATTGATGCCGAAGAAAGTAAAACAATCTCTGCTTTCGATAATCTCACTATTATTGACCTAATACTCAATAAAGGAGAAAATGCAGTAGAAGATCTACCATCAAATATTAAAAATAAGAAAGACGCTGTCGCCGAAGTTATAGAAAATAACGTTCGGAAACTGATTATAGATGAAAGACCCACTAATCCTAAATATTATGAAAAAATGTCTGTTTTGTTAGACGAAATTATTCGAGAACGAAAACAAAAAGCACTTGAATATGCTAGATATCTGAAAAAAATAGTTGATTTTATAAGGCAATTGAAAAATTTTTCTGGTCCAATATCATATCCAGTTAATATAGACACAAAAGCCAAACGAGCCTTTTATGATAATTTAGGAAATAACGAAAAACTTGCTTTAACATTACATAATAACATATCAATAAATAAACCAGATGGATGGAGAGGAAATAGAATAAAAGAAAAAAAGGTTAAAATTGCAATTAAAAAAGCGTTGAAAGAATTTGATATGGATGATGAAACTGAGGTTGAAAAAGTATTTGAACTGGTGAAAAATCAAAATGAATACTAAAACAAATATAATTCAAGTCCGTGACTTAAATGTTGAAACAATAAAAAAAGATATAAAAAACATACACTTGGGTGTATATCCACCGGCTGGAAGAGTCAGAGTTGCAGCTCCATTAAAAACAACAGATGAAGCAATAGAACTATTAATACTATCAAAAATGTCTTGGATACGAAAACAACGATTAAAATTCATTAAACAAGAACGTCAAACAAAAAGAGAATACATTTCTGGTGAAAGTCATTATTTTTTTGGTAGAAGATATCTTCTAAATGTACTAATAACAAAGGATAAACCAAGAATTGAAATCAAAAGAAAAAAATATATTGATTTATACATAAATAAAAACATGAGTTTTAAGAAAAAAGAACAGATTTTTAATAATTTTTACCGCTCTGAAATTAAAAAGATAATACCAGATTTAAAAGATAAATGGGAAAAAATTCTTAATGTTAATGTTAATGAAGTTAGAATCAAAAAAATGAAGACTAAATGGGGATCATGTAATCCAAAAGAAAAAAGAATATGGCTAAATCTAGAATTAGTAAAAAAACAATACCATTGTATTGAGTATATAATGGTTCATGAAATGATACATCTTATTGAAAAAAAACATAATGAAAAGTTCAAATATTTAATAAGTGCACATATTCCACAATGGGAGCATTATAAAAAAGAGCTAAATCATAGCATATTAAGTTACTCAAATTGGAAATAATTTACCTTTTATTTTAGCTTAATTTTCACCTTGGATTTTCTCTCTTAATAAAATAAGACCTCTTTCTACAGCATGTGTTAGATTTGAAAATTCTTTAGTTTTTATTTTAGATTGTATCCATTCAAAAATTTCAGGATCTAGAGTAATAGATGTTTTGATTTTATGTCTTTTAATCTTTGGTCTTGCCATGTAAGTATGAATCGGATAGAAACTTATAAATACTTGTATTTTTATTACTTATAATGTCCCACTAAAACTGATAAATATTAGTTAAAAGAAATAGAAAAATTAGGAGGTGTTTATTATGAAAATAAAACAAACAAGCTTAGAAATAAAGATACAAAAAAGTAAAAACTCAGTTCCAAATAAAAACAAAAAAAAATATACAAAAAAAGAACTAAAAATAATAAAAGCTGATGGAGTCTTAGTAGATTTAAAGAAGAATGAAAGCAGACTCTTATTTTATCAGATTGAGCCATCTAAAAAAGTTAAAAAAGATGGTGAAAAAGAATTTTATAAAAAAAATAAATTTATGATAGAATTAAGAATACCAACAACAAATTTTCTAATTATTGCAAATATTATTGCAAAGAAAACATTAACATTTTTATCAGAACAAAATTCAGACTTGTTAATAGAAAACAATGATGTAAATCTACAATTACCTATGTTTGTATAAATAAAAGTATTTTTTAGGAGATATAATCTATGAAAAAGATAAAACCTTTTTTAGATTTATCAAAAAAGAAAAATGAAAAAAAATTTGATAACGAAACAATACGAGCAGCCATCTATGCAAGAACCTCATCAATTAAACAAAACATAGGATACAGTATAAATGAACAAACACAACTTGCACGTGAAAGATGTGATCAAAACGGATGGAAAGTAACATACATATTCCGTGAAGACGGTAAAAGTGCAGCAACTACAGATCGCCCAAAGTTCCAAGCAATGATGAAAAAAGCGCAGGAAAAAGCATTTGATGTAATTATCTTCTGGAAACTAGACCGATTCTGCAGAAGCCTACTAGATGTTGTCAATGTTGAAAAAAAACTTCGTGAATTAGGTGTCAATATTTGCTCAATTACAGAAAATCTTGATACCACCACATCATCTGGAAGATTTGTATTCAGAACCCTTGCCAGCGCCGCCCAATGGGAACGTGAAATGATAAGTGAAAGAACAGCAATGGGACTAAAAGCACTTGCAAAACAACATAAATGGCCAAATAAATCAACACCATTAGGATACATAAGAGATAATAATGGCTATCTAAAGATAAATAAAAAAGAAGCCAAGCTTGTGCAAGAAATATTCCATAAATATAATACAATGAAATCTATGCCTCAATTAGCATTTTTACTAAACAAAAGAGGTTTAAAAACCAAACGTGGAAAAAAATGGACAGCAGCAGCAATTAAAACTATATTAACCAACGAGATTTATATTGGAAAATACAATGTAGCCGATATAAAAGCAGATATACCAAACTACAGAATTATAAGAGAAAAAACATTTAAAAAGACACAAAAAAATAGACTCAGACAATCACAAAATGTTGAAGCAATGCCTCATGCTCGGAAAACAGCGACTGTAAAAAAAATATTTGATGAATACTTTTCTTTTCTAAAAGAAGAAGAACAATATCAAACACAAGGTTTTATTAACTGATAAATAATTGGACGAGGATAATATTGTATAATACTATGGAACCCTAATATCCTCATCCACATTTTTTTTTGTCATTAATGACCCTGATACCTTATTATAAAGTGGTTTGAGCTTTGTGTTTTTCTTTCTTTTTATGTACTGGTTTTTTTTCCTTTTTCTCCTCAACTGAAATATCTTTAAACTCACAGAAAAATCTCACATAATCACAATTATTACATATCAATTTCCAGATATACGAATCCTCGTTAATGAAGGTAAAATTATTTTTTACACCACAATTTATACATAGCTCTGATGCTAAATCATGAATTTTTTTAATAATTCTATATGGCGGTGATCTAAACTCTTTTTTGCATTTTTTACATTTATATTTTTTCTGGTTGTAATTAGCAACCTTATCTGAACCGTTCTCCTGATATTCAAATGAATTGCACTCAGGACACGGAGGTCTATAATATTTTACCTCAACAACATTATTAATACCATAATCTTCAGCAAGCTCCTCTTGTGGTAAACTAGAGCTTCTTCTATAAATTTCTGAGATTTTTTTTATCAGATTCTGAACCTTTTGAAATTGATCCTTTGATATTACCGCAAGTTGCTTGTGAGGTTCATTTGTATCACCTTTTCCATAGATAATTCCACCCCATTCAAGATAACCAATGTATATTTTATTGCTAAGTATCTTTTTAATATCCTGCCCATTTAATTTCTTATGTAATATTTCTTCAAATTCTATGTTAATTTTTCTTGCAGTTTTACTATAATCTTTATTATTTGAAAAATATTCAAATATCTTGTTTATTACTTCCTTGCACCAGGGTTTTTGATGTAAAAAATCATTTGCATCTTTTTTATATCCAAATGGCGGATTCTTACGCGGGTAAATACCATTTTTCAGCATATAGCCGATTTTTAATTCAACCCTTGAATTTTTCTGAGATGTTTCTTGTTCGGCTAGTAAAAGCTTTAATCTGACAGAGAATTTGTCATTAGGGTTGTCATAATCAAAGTTTCCCTCGCTAGAAATAATTTTAATTTTGTTAATTCTATTTAAATCATCAAGAAGTTTTATACATTCTGCAGCAATTCTTCCTAAACGATCAACTCGAAATAGAATTATATATTTAACATTCTTTGATTTTGCTGCTTTTATAATTCTTTTTCTATAACGAATTGGAAAAATAGAGCCATTACAGGTATCTGAAATCAATTCAGCTTTTTTCCAATTGTGATTCTTTAAAATTCGTTTAATCCAGTCATCTTGCTCTTCAAGGGTGCTTTGCCCAGATGAGCTTTGCCGTTCTATCCCAACATAGTATTCTATTTTTGATTTGGTTTTTGGTTTTGTTAGAGCCATTAATATTGCAAGCATCAATATTATATTAATTATCATTCATACACCTCTTTAAAAAATATACAAGATTCATTACTCCTGATTTCGTATGATTTCAATATTACATTATTTAAATTAAACGCAAAAATAAAGTACATATGTATGATAAAGTAACTGAACAATGTCTTAATCATACATAAATTTAAATTTAATGTAACATATTTAAATATTGTTTTATTATTTTTCAACTTTTTCAGCCTCTAAAAGTATGATTTTTTACTCGTTGTCTTATTCTCCTTATATTTTTACTTTTAAACATTTTTTTACCTAATTCAAATATTGTTAAAAACTAATTACACGCAATTTAGCTTTATATAGATTTTTATGCTGAATACCAGCTTTATACCAACTATTTACAGGCTTTTTACCATTTATCTACCATCTCTATATAAAATTCAAATGATAACTGAACCTATAATTATATTAATACCCCAAAATGTATAGAAGTTTCCCAAACACTTATCTAAGATCTGTCCAAATACCATAATCAAAGCATAAAATTCGAGACCATTTTAAATTAAGTATCAATTTTTTTTACATTTGAACAGTTGTCGAAACATCATTATATCTTATAAACTAAGGCTTTTAGATCAACACTTTTTTTAGATATTAATATTTAAACCATTTACACGCATGTTCTATTTTGGTGTTTATTTATAGTGAACTCATCCTCTTCAAAATCAATAATTCAACTGACTTTTGAGTCTTATCAAGAACTCTTGGAGAAAAAAAATGAATCGGCAGCTGTCGAAGATCAGGTCAGGATTATATATAATAAAAATGATAAGACCTCTGCGCCAAATAGCGCAGGAGGTATTCGTAAAGATTGTGTAGATTTTGTAAACAATTTAGGCAAAACTGTCGAAAGCTCTCCCGAATTTATAGGGATGAATATGGAGAAGCTTGTATATGATATAAGACAAATTATTGAACAAAATCCGACTAGAGTTATCCCTGGCAATTATGAAACTTTTCCAGAGTTGCTTAATGCTGTTTTAAATTATGCCACTGAGGAACTTTATCGCTCTGATGAAACCATTGGTCATATTGAAAGGTATTGTAGACTGATGGCAAAAGAAGATCAACCTTTCCCTATTGATTTCTTTAATTTGAATTATACCCAGTATAAACTTCATATGGATTGGTACAAAAAAACTCATTATAATCGTGAAACCGGTGAAAATTTCTATGGTCTTAAACATAGGAAAGATGTTGTTGATACATTCAATAAATGTTTCGGTTACCCTGATGGCTGGTTCCCATATAAACTTCCACCCAGACCTAATAAAAAAGTAAAAATAATTCCTAACCCTGAAATAGTTCATACAATGATCCATTATCCTGATTATCACCCTGATAAAGACATTAACTCTTTGATTCGGTATATATTTGCATTTGGCTTCTGGTTTGGCCTAAGAAATCCTAGCGAACTAACTGTTATGACTACTGATATGATATTTTTTGATGAAGGTTATATGATTGTTAAGGAGCCAAAAAAATATAACACGACCAGACAGATTTTCCCTGATAAAACAATATTTACAGGTAAAACTAGAAAGAGTTTGAAAAACTATGTAGATCATTTATTGCCAAAGTTTCAAAAAAGAAACTCTAACCATTTATTTGTGACTCCGACGGATGGAAAACCGTTTACTAGAAGA
>JABAOH010038417.1_pt1 | contig 34460 bp, 36 predicted proteins | sample 7062181 | NCBI WGS metagenome assembly JABAOH01 (sample SAMN14538630, study PRJNA623070) | marine sediment metagenome | biome: marine biome [ENVO:00000428]; feature: marine pelagic biome [ENVO:01000023]; material: deep marine sediment [ENVO:00002113]; isolation source: pool of 5 deep marine... | reverse complement strand
GCACTTTAGGATTATTTCAGAAAAAGAGTTCTACTACCATCATAGGTAACATTTCTCTAAGGGGAGTACATGTTACCTTTTTTAGATAATTATAGATATTCATTAATGTTTTTCGACAAATCACACATATACAACTAATGTTACTGATCTCAGTTGACATTACATAATATAAAATCAAAATCTTTATCATAATCTTTATTAATAATAAAATTGTTCCAAATAATAAGATAAAAAAGGTGAATTTTTAGGAGAGATGTGAGTTTCGTATGGATTCAAATTTTATTCAAAAATTAATAAAACCTGCTGATACAAAAATTGTTTTATTAACAATTGATGGGCTGGGTGGTCTTCCAAGAAAACAGGATAATAAAACAGAGCTTGAAGCTGCAAATACACCATATTTAGATTCCCTTGCAACAAAAGGAATATGTGGTTTACAACAGCCGGTCTTTCCTGGGATTACTCCTGGTAGTGGTCCAGGTCATTTAGCTTTATTCGGTTATGATCCTGTAAAATATCAAGTTGGAAGGGGAGTTCTATCTGCTCTTGGAATAAATTTTGATTTAAAATCAAATGATGTTGCAGCCAGGGGCAATTTTTGTACAATTGACAGTAATGGACAGGTTACTGATAGAAGAGCAGGTCGCATCCCTACAGAAAAAAATATTGAACTTTGTAAACTATTACAAAATATTGATTTACCAGAAACAGAGTTTTTTATTGAAACAGTAAAAGAATATAGATTTCTACTTGTTCTAAGAGGGGAAGGTCTTTTCGGAAATCTTATTGATACTGATCCCCAGATGATTGGCAAAAAACCATTACAACCTAAGGGTTTATCACCTGAAACAGAAAAAACAGTTAAGTTAGTTACAAATTTTGTAAACCAAGCAAGAGAAATTCTCAAAGATCAGCATCCTGCAAACATGATTCTTTTAAGAGGTTTTTCAAAAAAACCTAATTGGCCCTTAATAAAAGATGTATTTGGAATTAATTGTGCAGCAATAGCAGCTTATCCTATGTATCTTGGACTTGCAAGATTAATTGGAATGGAAATTTTAAAAACAGGTCAAGAAATAAAAGATGAATTTGATACACTTAAAAATCACTGGGAAAAATTTGATTTCTTTTACATTCATGCAAAAAAAACTGATAGTGCTGGAGAAGATGGGGATTTCAATCAAAAGGTTGCAAGAATAGAAGAGGTTGACCAGCAAATTCCAAAACTCCTTGATTTAAACCCTGATGTAATAATTGTTACTGGTGATCACTCAACTCCATCACTTTTAAAATATCATAGCTGGCATCCAGTTCCAGTAATTATTTATTCAAAATATTGTAGACCAGATAATGTAGATAAATTTGGAGAACGGTCATGTATATCAGGTGGACTCGGGCCATGTTTTCCAGCAAAAGATTTGATGCCATTAGCTTTAGCTAACGCGGGTCGTTTAGAAAAATTTGGCGCTTAGAAAGATTTAATCTTATAGTTCATAGATAGAATAGTATTTGTCTTTTAAATAATTAACAAAAACCTTTGCGTTTAATCCTTCACCGCAACAGTTTTTAATGATTTCTTCGGCACTCATAATTCGACCATGTTTATGTATATTTTCTTTAAGCCAGGTAATAATATTTTTAAACTCTGACTTTTCGATTTCATCATAAATATCAGGGTCTAGTCTTGCAAGTTTATTAAAAAGTTGAGATGCATAAATTGTTCCAATTGCATAAGTTGGAAAATAACCAAAACTGCCTCCACTCCAATGCATATCCTGTAATACACCCTCTCTATCGTTAGTAGGGGCAATATCTAACATTTCTTTCATCTTTTCATTCCAAAAATAGGGAACCTCTGATACATTAATTTCATTGTCTATTAGATAATTTTCAAGTTCAAAACGCAGTATTACATGTAGAGAGTAGGTTAGCTCATCTGCTTCAACTCGTATAAAAGAAGGTTTTACTTGATTTACATATCTAAACCAACTATCAATATCTAGATTTTTAAAGGATTTTGGTGAGGCTTTTTTAAAAATCGGATAATAATAAGTCCAAAAATTTCTACTTCTGGCAATCATATTTTCCCAAAATCTTGACTGAGATTCATGAAGCCCTAGAGATGGAGAATCAGATATTACCGTATTTTCAAATTCATCCTTGGGCATACCAAGTTCATATAATGCATGGCCTGCTTCATGAACAGTTGAAAAAAATGAAAATAAAGGATTTTCATGTTCATAATTAGTAGTAAATCTTACATCATCATAACCAATAGACGTTGTAAAAGGGTGCGTTGAAACATCTAACCTTGAATTATCCCTAGATAAAAGCATCTTTTCAATAAAAATATTGCATAATTTTTTTTGTTCTTTTACATTAAATTTTATATCAAGATCTTTTTGATTTTTGTAAATCTCACTATTTTTTATCTTATCAAAAATCTCAACAAGGTGTAATTTTAAAAAACTGAATTCTTTTTTTAATTTTTCAACAGTCATACCTTCTTCATAATCATCAAGTAAACTGTTATAACGGGGTCCAGGAAGATTTATGTAACCACAGTATTCCTTTTCTAGATCAATTATTTTTTCTAGAAGAGGAGAAAATATTGAAAAATCAGCCTTTTTTCGAGCACCCTCCCACGCAGAATATGCCAAAGTCGTTGTTTTAGAAAATCTTTCTACAAAATCAGAAGGAATCTTTCTTGCCTTTTCAACATCTTTTTTTAATCTCGAAACAACGGCTCTATTGATATCAGATAATTTATCAAAATTATTAGATTTTGATAAAACATTGATATGGTTCCATAGTTTATCAGATACTATCCTTTCATGAGCAAGTTTTGATATAAATGCACTTTGTTCAGATCGCTCCTGAGCGCCTTTTGGAGGCATATAGGTCATTTGATCCCAACCAAGAAGTGCCGCAACACCTTTAATTATTGAAAGTTCCTTTTGTTCTTTATAGATAAAATCAAGAGATTCCTTCATTATTTCACCAGTTTTAAACAATTATTTCTAAACCAATAGGGCAATGATCAGAGCCTAAAATGTCTTGCATAATAAAGGATTTTTTCACATTAGAAACAAATTCTTTATTAACAAAAAAATAATCAATTCTCCAGCCAACATTTCTTTCACGAGCACGTGTTTTCAAATCCCACCAAGTATATTGATCAGACTCCTTATTTAAATGTCTGAAAGTATCAATATAGCCATGGTCAATAAAAGTATCTATCCAAGCCCTCTCAATTGGTAAAAATCCTGAAATCTTTTCATTTTCTTTAGGTCTTGCAAGATCAATTTCTTTATGGGCTGTATTAAAATCTCCACATACAACAATTTGTTTTCCTTCTGCTTTTAAATTATCTGCATATGCTAAAAAAGTATCATAAAAATCAAGCTTGTAATCAAGTCGCTCTTGGTTCTTTTTACCATTTGGGAAATATATATTAAAAAGAGTAAAAGAGGGATATTCTGTAATTAAAATTCTTCCTTCGTCATCAAATTTTTTAATACCAAATCCCTTTTTTATATCCAGCGGCTTTTGTTTTGAAAAGGTTACAACTCCACTGTATCCTTTTCTTTCTGCAGGGCTCCAATAAATTTCATATCTTGGAATATTTCTAAGATGCGGTGGAACTTGTTCTGGCACAGCCTTAATTTCTTGCAGGCAAACAATATCAGAATTTTCTTTTTTGAACCAGTCAAATAGTCCCTTTTTATCTGCAGCTCTTATACCGTTTACATTCCATGATAAAATTTTCATGTTTAACTTGTATTATTAAACACGTGATAAGATTAATCTTTTATGTATATGTATTATTACCCTCAAAACTATGATTTAAATGGATGATAATTACCAAACATGTTCATTATTCAGATGTAGAACTAGAAGAGCCATCAGAAGAAGAAATAAAACATTTGAAAGTTAGATGGTTAATTACAAAAAAAGATGGTGCAAAAAAATTTTGCAATGCGACTTTTTGAAGTAAAACGGGGTGGGCATTCTCCATTACATCAACATGATTGGGAACATGAAGTTTTTATTTTAGAAGGAAAGGGAGTTGCGCGAGATAAAGAAGGTGAAAATAACTTTAAAACAGGAGATATCTTTTATATTCCTCCTATGCAATGGCATCAGTTTGTAAATACTGGAAAAAATGATTTAAAGTTTCTATGTTTAATACCACATAAATAAAATTCATTAAAGAAAAAAAATTATTTACCAAGAAAAGGTAATTACTAAGTCAGAGGAACATCTTTTCTAAGATCCTCTCTTATTTTTTTACCTGTTTTTTTCTCCCATTCAGCAATAGTAATAGAATGTTTATCCCGAATTTTGTCACCAATACCTAAACCATTATATGAGCAAAACGGAACGATTCCTTCAAGTGTTGTATAATGAATTACACAACGCTCTAATCGATCAATATTTAAGTTAAATGGATCCTGAAACCACATAGATCCAACAAATAAACTCTTATAATGAAATCCTCTGAGAGAGTTATAACTTCCCCCAATTGCAGCATCCTTTAAAACTTTCTTTAAATTAAAACCAGTAGGGGCTTTTTCATAATCAACATATTTATTAACATTTTTCAAAAATGCTGAAACAACTCTAAGTTTTTTCAATGGACCCTTTATTTTACTTTCTTTATTAATAAAATCAAGCAAACCTTCTACATCAATAAATCGAGTTATGGGAAGTATTTTATCACCGTCGACAAAGATATATGTTGCTCCTCCACAACCTGGATGAGCAGTAAATTCAACCTGGGTTTCGCCTTTGAGAAGTTCAATTAATTTTGAAATAGGAAAAACAAATGGAACAGGATAGAAATCCTCTCTTGAAATATCGCCATTAAATTCCTTTTCGATTGCCTCCATTAGCATTACATAGTCAACCCTTTGTTTAATACGCTTTTCATCTGAAAGTTTATTAATTCTACCACAAAATGAAACAGGTTGAAAATTTACGCCTCTAATTATATCCATATTGTCAAGAGCAAATCTAACTATTTTTCCTGCCTCATTTAGGTTTTTTTCACCAATTATACAGGGAACAAGAACGATTTTGAGATTTGCTTCTCTTAAATTTTTAATAGCCTTTTTATTTAGATCTATCCATGGATTGGTCTTTTTTGTTACGCCATCAAAACTCATATAGATTGTGTTAACCTTAGCCTCTTTTAGCTGTCTACAATATTCTGGGCTATCTGCCAGTTTCAAACCATTTGTATTTACTTGAATATGAGTAAAGCCAACCTCATTTGCCATATTAACAATATCCAAAAGATCATTGCGAATGGTAGGTTCTCCACCAGTAATTTGAATTGCTTTTGAGCCCATTGGTCTTTCTATTCTAGCTTGAATCATTAAATCTCTTAATTGTTCTAAAGTCGGCTCATAAACTTTACCGGTTGCACCAGCATTCATGAAGCAGTAACTACAACGCAAATCACACCTATTTGTTATTAAAAGATTAGAAAGAACGCTTTGAGATTTATGTTCGTTATATAACTGTGGTTCATCAAAAATTTTTGTTTTTACATCTGGTGCAATAGTTCCTGTTACTGTGTATTTTATCCATTTTTTATAGATATCAGCATCAGAAAAATAGATATCCTTAAAAGAGCCATGTTTATCACAAGATTTATTGATATATACTTTTCCTTTTTCTTCTGATATCTCTGCATCAATTTTTTTAATATTTCCCTCATGGTAACATACAGGGCATACAGATGAAGTTTTTTCTAATACCTCCATTTCTCTCCCTACTTTTTCAATTCAACCGTCTAAACATTATGCTCTATTTAGATTTAACTGTCAAATTTGTAAGAAATTTTATATTATATAAGCTTATAAACTCAAAGACATGTGTCTTGCAATTCCTGGAAAAATTATAGAAATTGACAAAAATAATGAACATGCAACAGTTGATTATGGAGATGGGACAAAACGTAAAGCAAATATTACCCTAGTTGAAGTAAAAGTTGGGGATTATATTTTAGTTCATGCAGGTTTTGCAATTGAAGTTCTTGATGAAAAAGAAGCTCTTGAGACTCTGGATCTATTTAGAGAAATGTTATCAAGCGGGGGTGTGTCTTAATTGTTTTCATTAAAAGATAAGAGCCTAGCAAAAGACATTGTCTCAAAAATTAAAAAATTAGATTTAAACTTGAAATTTATGCATGTTTGTGGAACCCATCAAGATACTCTTGTTAAGAACGGTCTTGATTCACTTTTAAAAGAATGTGGTATTGAAATTGGACAAGGGCCAGGCTGCCCTGTTTGTGTTACAACTCCTTATGAAATTGAAGAAATGCTTCTTCTTGCAAGAAGTGGTAAAATTGTGACGTCTTTTGGAGATATGATTAATGTTCCAGGTGAGAATGATTCTTTAAGAAGAATGATTGAAGAAGGATTTGATGTAAGAACTGTTTATGGAATTGAAGATGCTGTTTCTATTGCGGAAAAAAACAAAGATAAAGATGTTGTTTTTATGGCTATTGGTTTTGAAACAACAGCTCCAACAACTGCTTCTGTTATTTTAAAAAATCCACCTGATAACTTCTCCATTCTATCTTGTCATCGAACCATTCCTGAAGCTCTAAAAACAATTATTGAAATGGGTGAAATCAAGATAAACGGTCTTATTGAACCAGGTCATGTTTCTACAATTATTGGAACCAAACCATATGAATTCCTCTCAAAGAAATATCATGTTCCACAAGTCATTGCTGGTTTCGAGCCTATTGATGTTTTAATGGCTGTATGGATGCTTGTTTCACAAATACAAAAAAATAAAGCTTTTGTTCAAAATGAATATACTCGTGTTGTTCACCAAAAAGGAAATATAAAAGCCCAAAATGTTTTAAAACAAGTTTTTACAAAGGTTGAAAAAAAGTGGCGTGGCTTTCCCGTGATTCCTGATTCAGGTCTTGATTTAAAAACCAAATTTGAAGATTATAATGCACGAAAACTCTTTGAAAATGAATTAGAAGAGCTTAAAGATAAGAAGTTTTTAGAACCAGCTGGATGTAGATGTGGAGAGTTACTTCGAGGTCTTGTAACACCATTTGATTGTCCGCTATTTGGTCAATCATGTACACCAGAACAACCTGTTGGACCATGTATGGTTAGTATCGAAGGTAGTTGTAACATAGAATATCGTTATTCCAATAAATAGAATTTTTACGATATAGTTGCTCTTAGTTTTAAATTAATTAACGCAACTATCACTGAAATAACAAATGCAATAACGCTTCCTAATAAAATCCCATATATTGGATAGGTGAAATGAATTGATACTGCATAACTCATAACACTTGAACTACCAAAAATCATTGACTTAGCTATCCCTGATGCAAAGCTAGGACCATGCTCATAATAACAAATAATCATAGTTGAGGTAATTATTGCTGGAAAAACTGAAAAGATTCCGCTTAGAACTGCTCCAACATTTGAAAGAAGGACCGCAATTGTAATTACTGTCCCTGCAAGAAGGCCTCTAAAGGTGATTTTTGCAATAGTATAATGAACATATTTTTTACTAATAGATTTTATTTTTCTTATTTTCTCAAGAACTAGAAATGTTCCAATCATAGATATAAAAAATATTGGAATGGAAATGTACACATTTTCAAGATTTGTATACCATAAAAGAAAAGATGCAATTGTCCAAAAAGTAAATGAACATGCAAATGCAAAATATATTGAGCGGCGTATTAAAACTGCAATAATAAATAGAAAAATAATATTTATTCCAATTTCTGCAGGAACTACTGCAATTGAATCAGAAGCAAAATCAACATCTCTGTTTAAAGCAATAAAGACATATGCAATTATAATTGTTGTTGGAAGTGTTCCAAGAATACCTCCTATTTTTGTCCCAAATTTTTCAGCAATTACGGTTATTAGAATTACAACAATAGCAGATGCTAAAAATGGAAGAATAGTTTGAAATGGAAGGCTTAGCATTTGTGCACTGGATACAGTTTCTCTATAAAATACTTACATTTTAAAAAGGTTTAATTGTATAGATCAATTTTAGATTTTATGAATTATAATAAAGCAATAGAAAAACTAAAATCAATGGCAAATCCCAAAAATGTAGAAGGCATGGCTCGTTATGGAATAAAACCTGAAAATAACCTTGGAATAAGTGTAACAACAATAAGAAATTTTGCAAAAGAGATTGGTAAAGACCATGAACTTGCATTAAAGCTATGGGATTCAAAAATTCGTGATGCAAGAATGGTTGCCGCTTGCATTGATGATCCAAAACAAGTAACAAAGGATCAAATGGAAAAATGGGTGAAAGATTTTAACTCTTGGGATATATGCGACCATACCTGCGGTCATTTATTTGATAAAACAGCTTATGCTTATGAAAAGGCAAAAGAATGGACAAAAAGGACTCAAGAATTTCAAAAAAGGGCAGGATTTGCTTTAATTGCTTGGCTTGCTGTTCATGATAAACAAAAGAATGATTTAATTTTTGAACAATTTTTTCCATTAATAATTAAACAATCTACAGATGATAGAAATTTCGTAAAAAAAGCAATAAATTGGGCTTTAAGAAATATTGGTAAAAGAAATCAATTATTAAATAAAAAGGCAATTGAAGTTGCAAAAATAATTCAAAAAATTGATTCAAAGACTGCAAAGTGGATTGCAGGAGATGCAATAAGGGAACTGACAAGTGAAAAAATTCAAGAAAGATTTAAAAGATAAATAAATTAGGCAAGTCCCTTAATCGCAGCAACACACTCTTTACAAATCTGTTTTTTTCCTTTCTTTGTTTCAATATGATTGATATCATCAAGACCATGTTCTTCTCCACAAACACAGCATGTGGCACAACCTTCTGTCATACGATTTAACCTCCCAAATAAGCTCGAAATACAAATTATCTTTTAAATAATTAACCTAACCAATTATTATTTTGGTTTATATTTATCAAATTTTTTACTTGCTACTATGTTTGTGATATAAAAGTATAAAAAAACAAAAAAAAGTTCAATTCCAAAAATGATTAAAAACCATCCAAATGTTGAACCTATTCTAAATATATGGTTTATGTTTGTTATATCCAATCTAAATTCAATAATTATTGAACCTAAAAATGGGATAAACATGCCAATAATTATTATAAGAAGTACTTGTATTAAATCTCTCCTTTTACTCATATTATATATAGGATAATTAATTCATTATTAAATATTACTTTGAAATTTAAATGCTTAATTTATGTCCAATTATTGCATTTTGTCCAATTGAAATACCACCATCACCATTTGGCACCCGATTATGAACAATCAATTTCAAATCTGTATTTTTAATTCTTTTTTCAACAATATTTGTAATAGGAACATTATATGTAACTCCTCCCGAAAGGCCGATGGTTTTAATACCCTTTTTATAAGCATTATTTATAGCAATATCAACAAGTCCATCAACAATTGTTTTTACAAAAGAAAAAACATAGTCTGCTTTTTCTTTTTCATTAAGAGGTTTATTAATTTTTTCATCCAACTGTCTAAAAATATCAAAGGTTTCTATGACGCCGTTTTTATTTTTTATATTAAATGAATGCAGAGGTTTTCCTTTTGCGAGATATTTTTCAAGTTTCATTGCTGGCTCTCCATCATATGTTCGTTTTATACAAATATTTAGATAGCAAGAAAGAGCATCAAGAACGCGACCTAAACTACTAGATTTGGGAGATTTATCAATCATTTTAGATAGTATATCTGATTCATTTCCATTAAAGAATTTTTTAATTCCATATTTATTAAAAATTGCATAAACTAGTCTACGGGGATCGCGCGTTGCCTTATCACCACCCAAAAGTGGCATATATTCAAGATGGCCAACACGAATAAATTCTTCAAAGTTAGAAACAAGAACCTCGCCGCCCCAAAAATTACCATCGCTACCAAAGCCAAGACCATCAAGAGTTAAAACAACACTTTCTTTAATTTCATTATCAACCAGAAGAGACGCGGCATGTGCCCAGTGATGTTGAACATTAAAAAGAGGAACAGAAAATTCTTCAGAAAATATCTTTGCCACTTTTCTTGAATCATATCCTGGGTGAAGATCTTGAACAACAGCATCAAGTTCATTTTTTTTCATTGTTAATTTCATTAAATGGCGTAAACTATCCTCTAAAAATTCTAAGGTAGAATAATATTTTGAGTTGCCTATATATTGAGTTGTGAAAATATTTTTATCATGTGAAATTGCACCCGTTATATTTTCACCTGCTCCGACACTTAAAACTCTTTTATTATATGATACAGAAATTGGTTCAGGGACAAAACCTCGTGATTTTCTTATAAAAAAGCTATTATTTTTCCAAACTCTTACAACTGTATCATCGATTCTATTAGGAATATCTCGATTATGTAAAAGATAATAATGTGCATTGAGAGAAAAAGCTTCATTGTTTGTTGTAAGCATTGGTTCACCAGGAATATTTGCTGATGTCATAATAAGAGCATCAGATTTCAGATGAGAAAATAAAATAAAGTGAAGGCCAGTGTAGGGTAGATAAAGACCGATTGTATCAAGACCAGGAGATGCATCTTCACCATTTAATTTATTAACTAGAACAATTGGTTTCTCCTTACTTAGCAGTAATTTTTTTTCATTTTCAGTTATTTCAGCATACTTTTCTGCAGTAAATATATCTTTTACCATGACTGCAAAAGGTTTTTGGGGACGGCCATACCATTCACGGAAATGATTTATTTCTTCAAGTTTGCAACATAGATGCATACCACCCCATGTTTTTATCACACCTATTTTTCCTGCATCAATTTGATTTGCAAAACGTTTAATTGCATGTTTTTCTCCAAGATCTTTCTTTTGAGTATCATATAATTTGTAAGTAGGACCACAAGCAGGGCATGAAATAGTCTGAGCATGGTACCTTCGGTTCAAAGGACTGATGTACTCTTTTTCACAATCTTTGCATAGTATAAATTTATCCATAGATGTTCTTTCACGATCATATGGAACATCAAAAATAAGGCTAAATCTAGCACCACATACTGTACAATTTGTAAAAGGAAAATGATAACGTCTGTTGTTTTTATCTAAAAGTTCATTGATGCAATCTTTACAAATTCCAATATCAATAGGAATCAAAGACTCTCTCTTGCCTTTTTTGCTGTGCAGAATTTTAAAATCATTAAAGGTTCTATCATCCTTTTTTTCGATAACTTCTGTTATTTTTGCAATTGACGGAAGATTATCTTTTACTTGTTTGATAAACTCATTTTTGTTTTTATTTATAACTATTTCAACTTCTGAACCTTTATTTAAAACATAGCCTCTTAAACCCATTTTTTTAGCAATACGATAAATAGTGGGTCTAAAACCAACTCCCTGAACAACACCTTTAAAGATAAGCTTCATTAAATCTTACCATCTATTCAACAATTAGCTCCTTGGAATAAGGATCTGCTTCTGCAAGTAAAAACTCATTACTCATGGAAAGACAGTCTTTTGGACAAATATCATTACACTGTGAGCAAAAACAACATCGTGCTAGATAAATTCTAATTTTCTTTTCTTTAGGTTTAAATTCTATTGCTTCACAGGGACAAACCTTAATACAAAGCTCGCATCCTATGCATTTTTCTTTATCATAAACTATTTTTCCACGGAAATTTGGAGGTGTCTCAATTGGTGGATTTATCTTTACTTTTCCTGCTCCTACATCTGCTAAAAATTGTGTAGTATTTGCAGGTGCATATTTTGCTGGAAACTTATTTGTCCATGGTCTTTTAAACATTTGAGCAAAAACAGATGGAAGCATTGAAAATCTCATCTCATTAGCCTCCTTGTTTTTTCAATACTTAATCTATGTAATTGTTCTTTTGTTAGTTCATATCTATTTCCATCTTTAACAATCCCAACTCTATTAGTACATGACATACAAGGATCAGTGCTTGCAGCAACTATTGGAATGTCTGCGATTTGTTCGCCTTTTAGCATTGGAATCCATGGTAAAATATTATTATAAGTCGGAGCTCTTACTTTCCAGGTGAAAGGTGCATCATTTCCATCAAGTTTTACATAATGAATAACTTCACCTCGAGGTGCCTCATGTCTACCGATACCTTCACCAGTTGCTTTTTTTAATTGATTAAGAAGTTTTGCAAGTTTTGGTTCGGCAACAATATCACCAGCAGGCATTTTATCAATACACTCTTCAATTAATTCAATAGATTGCTTTACCTCAAGTAAGCGTTGAATAATTCTATCATAAACATCTCCATTCACAACACCTGTGAGAACATCTGGAGTTATATAATCAAAGTCTAGATCTCCATAGGCAAAATAACAAATATCTAATCTAACATCCTTTTTAACACCAGACGCACGTGTAGTGGGACCTACTGCACAAAGCTTCAATGCATCCTCTTTATTTAAAATTCCAGCCCCTTGGCTTCTCATTTTAACTGTTTTATCATTTAAAAATATCTTTCCTATTTTGTCATAACATTCTTTAAAATAATCTAAATCCTTCTGAACTCTTGGAAGCATATCTTTTGTAATATCTCTGCGAATGCCACCTATTGTCATTATCCCTTTTGTTACGCGATTACCACATAAATATTCGGTTAGATCAAGAGCTCTTTCTCTTATCTGCCAAGTTAAATATAGAACAGTATCAAAACCTATTTCATGAGCAGCAACTCCAGCCCATAAAAGATGTGAGCAAATTCTTTCAAGTTCACCCTGAATGACCCGTAGATATTCTGCACGTTCTGGAGCAACAATATCTGCAACAGTTTCAATTGCAAGGGTAAATGCAGCTGGATGGCAATATGAGCATATCCCACAAATTCTTTCTGCAAGATACAATATTTGAATGGGATTTCTCTTACGGGAAGCCCATTCAATAGCCCTATGAACATGTCCAAGTTTTACATCAACATCAATGATCTTCTCGCCGTCAAGCTCGAACTCAAAATATACAGGCTCCTTAAGAGCAGGATGAATTGGTCCAATTGGGATATGATAAGATGTTTTTGTAGGCGCACTTTGGCTCATTTTTTCACCTCATGTAAATTTTTATAAAGTTTATCAGGACCAGTCTCATCTCTTCTCCATGGATAAACACCCTCGGGGAAGTCTTCAGGTAAGAAGCATCTTCTATCATCAGGAATGCCGATAATCTTAACACCAAGCATTTCCATCTTTTCACGCTCGGTAATCAAAGCACCGGGAATAATGTCACAAATTGACTGAATTTCTGGTTTAGACTTAGGAAGCTCCACAGAAATGTTCAAATTGATTTCTTTCATCCGCGTTCCAAAATTAACTGAAAAGTGATAAATTAGTTCAATATTTTTACCAAGATCATTACCTGATGCGATAGCTAAATGAGGGAACCGAAGGTCGCAAAGATGTTTAACAATGTCCTTAAATGCGACTCTATCTACTTTCATCCAAATATTTGTGGTTTCATTTTTCTTAGATCCATAAGCCCGTTTTTTTATCTGGGCGTCCTTGATTTTTGTTTTAAATTTATCCTTGAAAGATTTAACTAATTCTTCAGCTGTTAATGCTTTTTCTCCAGTCATTACTTTCCCTCCAATGTTTCAAGTTTAACCCATGCTTTTGCAACAGCCATGATTATTGCTTCAGGTCTAGGTGGGCAACCTATTACATGCATATCAACTGGTAAAACTTGATTTATTGGGCCAACAAGATTATATGATTCATAAAATACATCTCCGGTGTTTCCACAATTACCAACACAAATTACTGCTTTTGGATCTGCCATTTGTTCATAAATACGCTTAACCTTATCTTCCATTGGTCTAGTAACAGGGCCAGTAACAAGTAAAACATCTGCATGACGTGGGGAACCGACAAGTTTTATTCCAAAGCGCTCAACATCATAACGTGGGCAGAGTGCTGCAATAATTTCAATATCACAACCATTACAAGAACCAGAGTTACAATGGTATACCCACAAAGCCTTCTTAAATGCCTTTGTAAGTCCTTTTGCCATAAAATTTAGCCTCCATGAACCCAAAGAGTTCTGTTTTTGGTAATCTTATATACTATTTAAAAATTTGCGACATTTTAAGATAATAATAATGATGATAATGATTAACATATTCTTGGAACAGGATCTCCTATTGGTTTGTGAAGATTTCTTTTACCACCAACAGTGGTTTTTAAAACAACTCCCTTCAACTTATCTGTAGCTTCACCAATAATAGCTGCATTTTTACCTAGAGGATTCTTCTTGATATTACTTAGAATCTCATCAGCTTTTTCTTTAACTACACCTAAAACAACTTTACCTTCATTCCCAATTTCTAATGGATCGATCCCAAGCATATTACATGCAGATCTAACGCCTTCAGGAATAGGTATAATTTCCTCTTCGAGAATAATACCAACATGCGATTTATCAGAAAAATCATTAACAGTATTTGCAAGACCCCCACGGGTTGGATCTTTCGCAGAGACAATTCCTCCAACAGATAAAGCCTGTTCCATTAATCTATTAATTGGTGCAATATCAGATTTTATCTGTGTTTCAAAACCATATCCTTCTCTATATGACATTAGCGCGATACCATGTTCACCGATATTACCAGAAAGAATGATTTTATCTCCATCTCTTAAATTTGAATCCAAAAGCCATCTGACATTTAAATCTCGATAATTTTTCACAATATTAATATTTTCATCAAGCAATTTTGTCCTTTTTCCAATACCACTGGTATTTATCATAAACTCCTGTATTGCCCCTCTTTCTACAACTTTTGTATCTCCTGTAACTATTGGAACGTTGGCTTCTTTTGAGACATCACCCATACTTTTTACAATAGTTTCAAATGTTTCAATAGGTAAACCTTCTTCAATAATAAAACCTGCAGATAAAGCAATAGGTTTTGCACCCATTACAGAAATATCATTAACTGTTCCAGCAATCGCTAGAGAACCTAAATCTCCACCAGGAAAAATCAATGGTTGAACAGTATGAGAATCAGTTGTAAAAACAATGTCATCAATTACTGCAGAATCATCAAGCATTGATAGAGGAATTTCTGCTAAATCTGAATCTTTTAAAAAATATTTTAATATTTTTTCTTTGATAAGTCTATCCATTAATTGACCGCCCGCGCCTTGTGCAAGCTTGATTTTTTCTGCCATAATAATACCTAAATATCGACTATAGTGAAAATTATTTATTTAATAAAACGCTTTAAAAGTATCTTATTTACATAAGGATTCCCTATTTTTTTAATTAATTCTGGTGATGTAATTAATGCAAAATCTAATGCTCTTTTACATTCACATGATTCTTTATTTTTAATTTTTGGGACCAATTTTTTAATAATATTTGCCATATGTATACTATTCTTTTTTAAAGTTTCAACAACTGATGCAACTGTAACATCTTCTTCTGTGTCATGCCAACAATCATAATCTGTTACAGAAGAAATACCACATAAACACATCTCTGCTTCACGTGCAAGTTTTGCTTCAGGAGCAAGTGTCATACCAATTATATCTGCGTTCCAACTTCTATAAAGATTAGATTCTGCTCTTGTTGAAAACTGAGGCCCCTCCATACATATATAGGTTCCTCGATGTAATCCTAGTCCCTCCTCTCTTATCACGTTGTATGCTAAATCTGATAAAGTTTTACAAAAAGGATCTGCAACACCTACATGTACTACAATTCCATCCTCAAAAAAAGTAGAAATTCTTTTCCCAGTTCTATCAATCAACTGATCTGCAATTACAAAATCTTGAGGTTTTATTTTTTCTTTTAAGCTACCGACTGCAGCAGTTGAAATAATGCAGTTTACCCCACATTCTTTTAGTGCAAAAATATTTGCTCTATAATTAATCTTATGTGGTGGTATCGTGTGATTATTTCCATGTCGTGCAAGAAATGCAATTTCAGTGTTTCCTATTTTACCTAAAATTATTTTTTCTGAAGGTGGTCCAAAAGGAGTTTCAACACTAATTTCTTCAGTTTTTTTAAAAATTCCCATCTTGTAAAGACCGCTTCCGCCAATGATACCGACTTTTACTGACATAGATGTTAGCGAATAAAATCAAATAAAAAAGCTTTTTGCTTAAATTTATATATAGCACTTGGTATTGAAAATATAAATATGGATGATTTAATCTATGAAGATATGGTAGCAATTATGACTAAATCGATAAAATCAAAGATTAGAACTGTTCCTCATTGGCCTAAAGAAGGAATCATGTTTAAGGATATTACAACACTTTTAAAAGATGCAGATGGTTTTAAAGAAACTATAGATTTACTTTTTAATAGGTATAAAGATAAAAAAATAGATAAAGTAATAGGAATAGAATCACGCGGTTTTATTTTTGGTGCACCTTTAGCATATTTATTAAGATGTGGGTTCGTCCCTGTTAGAAAACCAGGAAAACTACCTGCAGAATGTGAATCAGAAGAGTACACCCTTGAGTATGGAAAAGATAGAATCGAAATTCATAAAGATGCAATTCAAAAGGGTGATAAAGTTCTCATAGTAGATGACCTTATAGCAACTGCCGGAACAGCAACTGCTGCAAGAAATTTAGTTAAAAAGTTAGGGGCAAAAATTGTTGAATGTGCATTTATTATAGAATTAACAGATTTAAGAGGAAGAGATAAACTAAAAGGTGAAAATATCTACTCTGTTGTAGAATTTGAAGATTAAATAGTCCAATAATTTATTCAAAATATTTTTATAGATTTTTTCTATTTTTGGTTTATTTGAATTGGGATGTAGTAATAATTGGTGCCGGACCAGCTGGTCTTTTTGCTGCGTATGAAATTGCTTGTGAAACTTCTTTAAAAATTGCAGTAATCGATAAAGGAAAGGACATACTTGATCGGAAATGCCCTTCTGCATCTGATTTTACCAGATGTATGAAATGTAAACCATGTAATATTTTGTGTGGTTTGGGAGGAGCTGGTGGACTTTCAGACGGAAAATTGAATCTAAAACCTGATGTAGGTGGAAATCTTGAGGAATTTGTTTCAAAGGAAGAAGCCGACAAGCTTATTTTAAAAATAGATAAGATATTTTTAAGTCATGGTGCACCCTATAAACTTTATGGGCGAGAATCAGAAGATTTAGAAAAAAATGCAGCATCGCATGGTATTGAATTTATCCCTATTCCACAACGCCACATAGGATCAGATAGGCTTCCTTCTGTAATTTCTTCCATTAAAAATAATCTTATCGACAAAGATGTAAAATTCTTCTTAAATACTGATATAAAGGATATTTCTATTAATGGAAATTTTGTTTTAACTTCTAAAAAAGATAAAAAAATTGATACAAAATTTCTAATTATCGCACCTGGTAGGTCGGGTGCTGATTGGTTATCATCAATTGCACAAAAATATGGAATAAAAACACGTTTTGCCCCTATTGATATAGGAGTTCGCGTCGAAGTTCCAGCAGTTGTAATGGACAGTATTATTAAAAAAGCCTGGGATCCTAAGTTTCATATTAATACAAAAACTTATGATGATTTTGTAAGAACATTTTGCACCTGTCCCAATGGTTTTGTTGTTATGGAGGACTATGGAGAATATATCGGTGTTAATGGTCATTCTAGTAATAAAAATAAATCAGAAAACACAAATTTTGCATTTTTAACCAATATTGAACTAACCGAACCTGTTGAAAATACAACAGAATATGGTATTTCTATTGCCAAACTTGCAACAACAATTGGAGGAAAAATGCCCATTATTCAAAGACTTGAAGATTTGAAAAATGGTAGACGTTCCACAGAGAGTAGAATTCAAAAGTCATACGTTAAACCAACTATGAAAAATGCAACACCAGGAGATATATCAATGGCAATGCCTCATCGAATTGTGACAAATGTTATTGAAGGTTTGGATCAGCTTGATAAGGTAATTCCAGGTGTTAATTCAGATTCAACACTTCTCTATGCACCTGAAATTAAATTTTATTCAATGCGTTTTCTTGTTAATAAAAATCTTGAAACAAACATTTCAAATTTATATGTAGCTGGAGATGGAGCTGGACTTTCACGAGGTATTGTTGCATCTGCTGCAACAGGTATTATTGCTGCTAAAGGAATAATAAACAAAACGTAATATTTATCAATTCTTGTAAGTTAAAACAAGTAAATGGAATATCTTGTTATGTGTATCGGCAACGTTGACGGGGGAGACGATGGAGTTGGTCCATATATTGCAGATAGATTAAAGGATGAAATTACAGTAATTAACTGTGGAACAGTTCCTGAAAATTACACGTCTGCTGTAAAAAGATATAATCCAAAAAATCTTATTATAATAGATGCAATTGAAATGGGCTTAGAACCTGGAGAGATTAGAATTGTTCCTAAAGAAAAAATTGGAGTTATGCATATTAGTACTCATGGTATACCAATATCAGTTTTAATAGGCTATTTAGAACACCACACAAAAAATATAATTTTAGTTGGAATTCAGCCAAAAAGTATGAATGGAGATTTAACAGATGATGTTTTAAAAAGTGCTGAGAGATTAATAGAATTAATAAAAAATAAACAACTGCAAAAAATTAAAAAATTAAAGTGAAAAAAATATAATTTAGATATGAATATAATCAAATCTTTAGAAAAGATTTATTTCTCGATTGCAAATTTTAACTGCCTTCATTGTCATTAATGCTACGGTCCTATTGTTTGGTTTGAACCTGAAGAGCTTTTAATAAAAAAATTTTAGAACAACATAAAATCAAACGAATTATGGACAAGACAAGAATTTAAGAAAAATTCGATGAAATGTCCATTTATATTTGATAACAGATGGATAATTTATCCAGTTCGTCCGATTGTTTGTAGATTACAGGGAAATATCCCAGAATTAAAATGCAAAAAGGTCGAAAATCATAAACATATTTCAAGGAAAAGGCAAATAGGATAAAACAAGCTTATATTATATTAATTAAACAAACAAATTAAATGTATTTTATGGCACTCTTAAATTAAAAATGGGGTAATTGCCATGACCGCAGAAATAGGGAAAGATGAATTCTGTCTTCATTGTATGGAATGGAGAAAATATGACAAAGACGGCAGATGTAAAGTTTGTAAACATATAATTTATAAAAAAAGTAAAAAACATGAAAAAGTTGGATACAACGAATATAAGGTTGAATCCTCTGAATTTGAACATGATAATGATATGGAGGATAACAATTATAATTAATAATTGATAATGGCAATTCTTATTAAAACCATTATGTTATCCTGCATTTATGAAGATTAAATCTGTTTCACTTATTCCAATGGACCTTAAATTAAAAGAACCTTTTAGTATTGCAAATGAAACAGTTGATATTGGAGAGAATGTTTTTATAAAAATTGATACTGATTCCGAAATTATTGGTTGGGGTTGCGCAACACCAGATAGCATTACTTCTGAAACCAAAGAAACTGTTGTAAAAAATTTTAATGCTATTGTGAAAGAAATTCTTATTGGGGAAGATCCAACAAGAATTAATTTTTTAAATGATGTTATTGAGGATAAACTTAAGGGAAATCCATCATTAAAGGCAGGCATTAACATAGCTCTTTATGATATATTAGGTAAAGAATCAGATATGCCTTTATATAAAATTCTAGGAGGATTTAGAGATAAGATTGAAACCTCTGTTACAATTGGTTTAAACCCTGTTGATGTTATGGTAGAAAAAGCAAAGGAGTTTGTATCCCAAGGTTTTAACTGTCTTAAAGTTAAATGTGGAATGGATGCAGATCAAGATATTGAAGCAGTACTATCTATTAGAAATGCAGTAGGATCTAATGTCAAAATTCGTTTGGATGCAAATGAAGGATACACCCTTGAAAAGGCATTACGTGTGATTGAAACACTTGAGAAATTAGGAGCAGATATTGAAATACTTGAACAACCAACTCCTGCAAAATATCTCTATGCTCTAAAAGAGGTTACCGCACAATGTACTGTCCCAATTATGGCTGATGAAACAGCGCTAACCCTTAGAGATAGTCTTAAAGCTGTAAAAATGGAAATAGCAGATATGATCAATATTAAACTAATGAAGATTGGAGGAATAACCAATGCAATTAAAGCAAATATTTTTGCAGAACTTGCTGAAATACCTGTCATGATAGGTTGCATGAATGAATCTATGGGAGCTATGGCTGCTGGTGTTCATTTTGCCTGTGCATTTAAAAATGTTCAATATGCTGATCTTGATTCTGCACTTGATTTTGAAAATGATATTGTTAAAGGTGGCGCAAGCTATAAGGATGGATTTGTCATTCCATCAAATAAACCAGGACTGGGAATAGAGGTTGATTTGTAGGTGGAAAATAACTATAACGAGGTTTTCGAAGATATTCCATTATATAGTCGTTTTTTAAAGGTCGATGAAATTGATAATCTTGTAAATTTGATTACTAAATTGCCTAATGTAAGCTATAATATTATTGGAAAAACAATTTATGAAGAACCATTAATATTAATTGATATTGGTAGAGGTGATAAAACAGCTCTTATAATTGGAGTTCCTCACAGTGATGAACCATTAGGTAGTCTAGTTATAACTTTTTTTGCTCGTTGGCTTGCAACACATCAAGATGCAGAATATTTTGGTTGGAGATGGCTTTTTATACCAATTTTAGAAAGACAAGGAATGCGATTAAATGAAGGATGGTTTAATATGCCTGAATCATTTGCAGCATTAGCAAAATCTAACTTTAGAAAGCCAACTGAAGATCAATATGAATGGACATTTCCTATTCAATACGACAATTATAAATGGACAAAATCTAGACCAGAAACCCTTGCTGTAAAAAAAGTTCTTGAATTAGAAAAACCAGATTTACTTTGTAATCTTCATCATTGTGGTTTTCACAATGCATATTTTTATTTAAGTGAGGATTTTCCAGAGGTATATCCAAGATTAAAGAAACTTGCTGCAAGCCTTAGAATTCCTTTATCAAATACTGCACCCGATATTCCTTTTGGAAAAATGTTTTCACCTGGCTTTTATAAAATGTATGGATTAAAAGATTATTTAGATTACTATAGAAAAAAAGATCCTGCAATTTTAACAACAATAAAGAGAGGAGCATGTAGTGATGAATGGTACCAAAAAAAAATAGGCGGATTTAGTTTCAACTGTGAAGTACCGTTGTATATTTCTTCAAAATTATTAGATCAAAAACCATCGAATAAAAGTTACAAAAAGGTATTAGAAGATCGATACATAAGAAAAAAAAATAGAGTAAAAAATTCAATTAAATTTATTAATTTTATAAAAGATTATGAAAATCTTGCAGATCCTCTCCTTTTGGATGCCGCTGAAAAACATATTGCAAATGCACAAAATGCGTTAGATCACGAAAAAAGGTTATTAGAACTAAGTGAAGAAAAAATTGCATCAAATGCAGAGGTGTTTGAAAATGAAGTAATTGCAGATATATTTGATCTATTTTTTCTTGGGCAAATCTGGCGGGTTACAGAAAGCATATGTATAAAGGGGGGAGCTCCAAAAATATGCCAATTAATGGAAAAATCAGATATTGAGATTAAATCACTAGGAAAAAACGCACAAGAAAGAGGAGCATTTTATCAACTTCCTATTAGAAATTCAGTTAAAATGCAACTAGGAAGTATTCTTATTATTGCAAAAGCTTTAAAAAATAAAACATAAGAGTTTATTTTATTCATCATCATTATGAGAATAACTTTCATGTGAAAGAGTTTTACTTGCCCGCCTATTAGGTTTATACCCCTCATTCTGCTTATTAACAACAATCGATGTCTTTCTTTGTTTAACAATTTTGATTAACCTATCTGTAAAATTGATTTTATTCTCCATTTTTGCCCCTCTCGTAAACTACCATTATTATTTTAAATTTTTTTTTAATATAATAACACTAATCCCTATTTATATCCTTTTCTATTTACTAGATTTATTTTATCGGTTATTGATACAAAAATATTTGAATAGATTTCCGATGCCTGGTTGGTTATTATGGATTTTGGAATTATTCGCTCAATTACACTATTTGATCTTGATAAAATAATTGAATTAGAAAAAAAATGCTTCAACAAGTTTATTGCTTATACACCAAAACAATTAAAATATCTAATAACACGAGCCCATAGTTTAAGTTTAGCAGAAATAAGTCATGAAGTTCTTAGAGGATTTATCATTGTATTATACAAAAATGGCTCAAGAGTTGCAGTTATTGAAACATTAAACGTTGATCCAATGTTTCAAGGAAATGGAATTGGTAAAAAGCTATTATTAGCTGCAGAAAAAGAAATGAACTCTAGAGGTATAAAAAGTATTAGATTAGAAGTTTCAATTGGAAATAATTCAGCAATAAAACTTTATGAGAAATCAGGTTTTAGTAAAATAGCTATTTTAAGAAATTATTATATGAATAATCAATTTGGTTCAAGAGATGCCTTTAAAATGGTAAAGGAATTAATAACTCAGAATTGATTTTTTTAATTCATCTACATTTGTCCATGTTTTATCTTTTAATATACAGAAACCATTAGTATATTTACTTATTATTTTTAATAGATCATCTTTAAGATGTCCAGGGATAAATCTAGGATTACAAGTTAATTTGTTAATATGAATTTTTTCAACATGATCAACAGATTTTACATCTGGAATATTACCATTCTTTCCAATTAGATAAAAGGATTGTTTTTTCTCATCCTCATCAAGTCTAAGATTAGATGAAACTATTCGCTTTGAAAAAGAATTAATATCACTTTCTTTAAAGTTCATAATTTTTGGGTCAGCATTATTTGCCAATAGAAACAGTAAAACACCCATACATTTTGAACATTTTCCGCAAGGTACAATTTCATCTTTTTCAAAATGACATGAATGACAAGAACGTTGATATTTAGCAAGATGAGGATAACGATTAACAAGGATTCTTTCTACAATTAAACCAGAAATATTTCTAACTGCTGACCATTGAACTAAACTATGCATCCTTTTTGCATACCAGTTATTCATAATGACATCGTAATTCTGATGTTGATCATATATTCCGTAGTAATGTTTAATTCCAAGATATATTGGATCAGATCTCAAATCATCAAATTCACTGCCAATCAGAAGGTTTCCAATTCTTTTATCAGCAAAAATTGGCAAGAGTAAAAAAACATAGAATGGGAAAATGCAAAGGCGAATTGGATAAGTATCAGCCAATATGTTTCTATGATCAGGTCTGATAAATTTTAGATTATCAAGCATAAAAACATAAAACCTGTCAATATTGGTCCAAACTTTCTGAGTTTTATTATCAATACTTTTATGATATCTATATGAAGGTAGAGCAGTTCTCCAATGTCCACCACTTTCATTTACATATAATGAATACACCTTGCATCCTATTTCATCAAGCAAACCATAGGTTAGAAGACTTTCTTTTCCTCCACTTGAAAGAATGCCACAGCTTTTATTATCCATTTCTGATGAAATTATTTTATCATTGTAAATTTTATTTGGTTCAATTATTGCTTTTGCTTTTGCATCTTCTAGTGTTACATTTTCTTGTTTAGGAATAAATTCTGGAAGAATATAATTGGCTCTTCTTAGTAATATTTTATTTACAAAAATATCATTACTAAAAATTCTATTTAACTTGTTTAAAAGATTATAATCTGTTTTACTTATTGGAAAATTTAATTTTAATTTTTTTGAAAATAACCCATAATTTAAAAGTGGCATTGTAAAAGCAAGTCGCAATATAGGAAGATACTTATCTTTTACTTTTTCTTGATAATTTAGCATAATAGAAAAAGTAGTTTCATTGTCATCTGTTTTTTTTAGAGTTACATTAGCACTAGCACTATTTTTTTTAATTGTAGGTTCTGAAAGTTCAATTAAAGAAAAACAAACCATATCTGGTATTTTACCAGGCATTCATTTCCTCCAAGAAATCAACAATTTCGCTAACACCATCGCTTAATGGTTCAACTATAGGAACATTGAAAATTTTATTTAGTTTTATTTTTGCATTTTTTATGTCATCTTTATTCATATTTTCACGGTTTATACCAATTCCAACCAGAGGTTTTTCAGTAAGTAAATCTGCAATTTTTACAACTCTTTGAGGATCTGGCATTGGATACTCTGGAAAACCATCAAGATGTGGTCTTTTCGGGGCATCAACCAATATAAAACCATCAATTTTGCCTGCGGTAAGGATTTCAAAACCACCTGGGAAAAAAGGATGAACAAGACTTCCTTGCCCCTCAATAATCATAAAATCAGGTTTCAAATCATTCCAGGAGTCTATTATTGCACCTTCTATTCCCCCAGATACAAAATCATTAATCATGGCATCTAATATGATACCATGAGGCCAACCTTGCATCCAACCAGTTTGACCGGTGTATATCATATCAGATTTTCGATTTCTTTTTTTAAGTTCCTCATTTATTAGAACAGCAATTGTTCTTTTACCAATAGCAGAATCTGTTCCTAAAATTGCAATACGTGTTGATTTAACGTTTTTTATTTCACCTGTATAAAATCGCTTTTGATCCCGGAATATCTTTCTAACATCGATAATTTTGCAACTATGCTCTTTTGCATGTTTTTTAAACAGAGGATCTTCAGATATAAACTGATGCAAACCAGATACAATATCAAGACCTTTATCAAGTGCCCAAATAACAGCTTTATCATAGCCTTCAGGCAGAACGCCTCCTTCTGAGACAGCCCCAATAATAAAAGTATTTGCATCTGATTTACTAAAAGCTCTATCAAGATTGTTATATAGAGGTATATTTCTATAAATACCATCTAATTTTTTACCTGCATCACCTTCACTAAGTTTTGTATCAACAACACAGGCAACTTCAAACCTTTTACTAAATCTAACAAGGCCATGAGCGGTTTTACCATCAGCAGAATTATATAACCTATCTGCATAAACAATAGCTCGTTTTTTTGACATTATCCCTCCCCTCAAAATACAATTTAAAAAAATAAACTATATTTACTTTCTCCCTGTTAAAATAACAACATACCGATCTTTTGGTAGTTGATCTTTTTTATGTCGTTCAAGAAGAGCAATAAGACCAGCAGTTGAAGCAGGCAACACACTAAGCCCTTCCCTTTCCCTTAATATTTTCGAAAAAGCTAACATGTTTTTATCGCTAGCATAAGAGCCCCATCCATCAGACTCTCTAATAGCCTCAAGTGCATAATCACCATCAATAGAACGCCAATTAATTAAAGGTTCATTAATCGAAGTTTCATGTATTTTTTCAGGGGATAGATCTTCACAAGCAGAAAGATTTTTTAAAAAAGCTTGGATAATAGGATTTTTACCAAAAGAAGAACCTGCTACTATTCTAGGAATTTTTGATGTTTTACCTCTTCTATATAGGCTTAAAAAACCTTTATATATTCCAGCAAGAGTTGTACCGTTAGAAACAGGCAGTGCAACAACTGCAGGTGCATCTCGCAGTTCATCATAAATTTCATAGGCTATTTCACCATAAGCACGAAATTGAATCATTGTATTTTCACCACCGGCATTAGCATCATAAAATTCTTTTTCATCAGCCATTTCTTGTGAAACCTTCACCGAGTTTTCATAATCTCCAGGAATACGTGTGATTTTTGCATCGTTATCTTCAATTTCTTTTATTCTACTAGTATGATAATTTTCAGGGATATAAATCTCACAATTCAAACCTGCAATGGACGCAGCAAGAGAAATTGCAGCTCCATAATTTCCGCAAGTTGCAACGGTTACAGTATCATATCCCCTCCTCAATGCATCCATAACTTGGGCAAAGGCAATTCTATCCTTCTGAGTCCCGGTTGGAGTAGTTCCTTCAAATTTTAAAAAAATTTGGCGAAGACTAAACTCGCGTTCAATATTGCGGGCGCGGGTTAGATTAGTATCTCCAATTTCAGAGTCAATGATATCTTCAAAGGCTTCAAGTCTTTCTTCTAATGAACGATTTTTATCTCCTGCAATTATTCTTTGTGATTCAAGCTCAGGAGCTATTGGTGGAAATTGTGATTTTGCCCCATCTAAAATTGAAAGAATATCTTCAGGTTTTAAATTATTAATCTTTTTAATTTCATTTAAAACATTAAAATTATTGTTTGAAGAATTATTTTTTTTATTTTCTTGACCTGAAGTCATATTCAAGCCGCTAACCAAAATAATAAATAAAATCTATTATTTAAAAATATTGTTAATTTAGTCAATGACATAAATAATTGGACAAACTGAAGTTAAATTCGTAATCTTTCAAGAATTGATCGATTTTCATCTGCATATTCTCCAATGTTGAAAAATATGTAGAATTTGTAACCATAGCTATTATTGTTCTCCTGCAGGTTTCAGTTGGATTCAATTCTGGAAAATAAGGTGAGTAAAACTCCACCTTAATGTGATCACTCCGAATTCTTAAGATATTTAATTATTGTGGAAGATTTATGGTATGAAGCATTATCTAGCAAAAAGACATAGTTGTCTGCAGGAAGCTGTTTAATAAGACCTGAGAGAAAAGATTTGAAGATAAGAGTATTCAGAGACATGTGCCATTTGTGATAGAATTTTTTACCATTGATAAGTACACCAAGGATATTGATCTTCTTATTGCTCCAGAAGAAAACACCTTTTGGTCGTTTTCCTTTGATAAACCAGATTCTTCTTTAAACAGAAACGAGTCTGAAGGAAGCTTCATCAAAGGTTACGATCTTATGTCCCACATAGTTTTTTTGAAGCTTTTTTTAAACTCTTCTATAAATTTGTTCTGTGCCTTTTCATCTTTTCTGATGTGACTAACCTGAGGAGTTATAAGTGAAAAACCCATCTTATGTAATAGTCTTTGAGCATGTCTAAGAGAATATGTTTTACCTGTTTCTTTATTTAAGATCTGTAAGACTTCCTTAGAAGATATTCCTGCTTTATGTTTCTGGTTCTGAAGTTTTTTCTTTATCTTTTCTGAAATTTCTTTAAGTTTATCTTTTGTGAGCAATGTAGGTTGCCCACTTCTTGGTTTATCATTTAGGTTACCAGTCTCTTTATGTCTTATAACCCAAAATGAAACTTTCGATTTACTTATATCAAGAATTGAAGCTATCTCACGACATGTTTTTCCTTCATTAGATAGTTTGATAATTAGCTCTCTCTCCTTAAATTTAGCTGATTTTTCCGATTTCATATATCCCCTCCTTAGAAATGTGTAATAAAGTTATAGTTTATAAATTTGTCCAAAAACTAACGTCATTAACTATTTAAACAATAAAAAAAAGAATAAAGAGGCTAATTTCATATTTAGCAGGATTTAATCAAGATAAGTCGATCAAAAGTTAAGATTAGTATTTCATTTTATGATTAGAGATTAATATGTAATATTAATAGTTAGGTAGTTATATTTAAATTGTAATATGTTATTACTATTTTACTAAGGGAGGTTAATAAAAAATGACGAAGATAATATTTGGTATTTTAATATGTGCAATATTAATATTTGCTGCTGTTTTACCAGTAACAGGCAAACAACATATAATAAAAACTAAAGATGTTATAGAAAATTTTAATGTTATTATAGATGATTATCCTCTTCCGCCACCAATATCCGTTGATATGGTGCTTGAAGAATCTATCTGCCGGAGGATGTCTGTAAGATATTTTACTGGAGAGGCTGTTACTGATGAAGAATTATCTACAATCTTATGGGCGGCTTATGGTTACACAGAAAATGGTAGTCGTTCGATTTTCAATCCAGATGGAACGTATTCAACTATAATTTATGTGATAAGAAGTGACGCTACATACAAGTATGTCCCTGAAGATCATTCTCTTTCTTTATTTAAAAATGGGAACTATTTGCATCTCGGTTTATATACATCTCCTATAAAATTTGGCCTTGTATGGGACAAGAATGTTGAATCAGATGAAATGAGAGGAATGGCAGACATAGGAATGATAGGGCAGAATATCTATTTTGATGCTAATGCTCTTGATTTAGGGACTGTAACAACTGCAATGTATGCTGATGATCTTTATCAACTAGGTCTTCCTTCAAATGAAAAACCTGAAATAATCATGCCACTTGGACATCCTTCTTCTCCATATGATTTTATTTATGATCCGCTTCCAGTATCAAATTTACCTGCTGTTATAAATAATACCCTAAGTCTTGAGGATGCCATTAATAATCGACTGATTGTAAACATGTGGGATGATATTCCTCTGTCATTACTAGAAGAATCTCAATTATTTTGGAGCTCATATGGATATTCATATTTAATGGATCATGCAAGCAATCCTCCGAAAAGACATCGAACAGTTCCTAGTGCTATTGCGTATTATCCTTTCAAGATTTTTGCTGCAAACCATAATGGTGTATATCAATATTTGTATAGTTCTCATTCTGTTACTGAAATTCTTCAAGGTGATCAACGTGAGGAGATAAAAAACTGTGTTGAATATAATAATATTATGATTGATACAGCATCGTTTATTATTATACCATGTCTTGATACTAATATTGGAGTTCCTCAGTATCAAACATTTTGGGATTATGAGAACGGCGCAATAATACATAATGTTCTTCTCGAAGCAACTGCTTTAGATCTAAGTGCCAATGTTATTTATGATATTACTAATGAAGCGGGATTGCGTTCTGCGCTTGGGATATCTTCACAAACAAACCTTCTACCATTATCTGTTGTTCCAGTCGGTAATCCATTTACCCTACCACCTGAGAAGCCAGATATAGACGGTCCGACTATTGGAGCAGTAGGAATTGAATATGAATACAGTTTTTATACAACAGACCCAAATGAAGATGATGTCTACTACTACATCGAATGGGGAGACGGACAGATAGAAGAATGGATTGGATCATACAACTCAGGTGAGATAGCAACCGTCAACCATACATGGACTTCACCTGATGACTATGAAATAAGAGCAAAAGCCAAAGACACAAATGATGCTGAGAGCCAATGGTCAGATGTATATCTTGTGACCATTGTTGAAAATGAACCGCCAAGTGCACCAGATATAAGTGGTCCACCAAGTGGAAAAGCAGGTAATTCTTATACTTATACATTTACTTCGACTGATTTAGATGGAGACAATGTATCCTACTATATCAAGTGGGATGATGGAAGTATAACAGATTGGACTACTTTTCAAGCTTCTGGTCCTCCAGGGTACAGTGATAGTCATATATGGGATAAAAAAGGAATATATACTATCGAAGCAAAAGCTAAAGACATTTATGGTGCAAAGAGTGATTGGAGTACACTTGAAGTTACTATGCCTAAGACCAAACCTTTCAGTTTCAACTTTAACCTTCGAAAGTGGTTGTTTGTACAGTTTCCAATGCTGGAAAGAATGCTGACTTTTATTATAGCGATATAGATTTAGAGTGTTGAAAATTGAAATCAGAATAATAAACTCAAGTTTTGAACTTCTTATTCAGGTATAAATCCTCATTTACTTATTTTTACTGTAAAATGTGTGATTCTACAGGAGGAAGTGCTCCCGGTGAGCATGCTTATTAATACAATGAAGCTCCAACAATGAAAAAATATAATCTTTGACTTTGAAATAATTATTGATATCTAATATTTTCCTTTACACATCAAGATTCGATCTCCAATTTCTCTTTTTTATTTTTGGGTTATATTTAAATTACAATATCTAATATCATATAGTAACTCTTGTTGGAAAAGAGAGGATTAAAATGAAAAAAATAGTTGGAATATTTGTTTGTACGCTGTTAATCACAACAATTTTACCATTTTTGAAATTTACTGAGCCTACCCAAGCAGGTATAATAAATGTTGAAAATAATAAAGAATTAAATCGTGATTGTTTTCTCTGCGATGATGTAATAAACTATGACAATGAATATAATTTTTTAAGTGATATAAATGTTAATGATCATCATATTAATTATGATGATTTAAAATATTCTGATTATACGCTTTGGGATCCAGTTGATGTTAGAATTAAATATACTGATACTGTAAAAAACAATGGAATACGAGGAATAACAGTCCAGACACGATACGCTGTCCCACCAGAAGCACCTACACTCCTTAATCAAGTAGTTTTAGGTGAGGTGATTTTCACTCCTGATTTATTTTCTACTGCATTGGATAATTGGTCACAGATGATTGCATTCTACGAGAGAGCAATCCCTGGAGGAGAAACATCGATAACATATTATGAGGTTAATGCTACTATCTATAATATAACATTTGATATTGATCCTGAAAATGTTTTTGGTCCTATACCAGATGTTATATTGAATAAATATACAGCTGATGCAACGATGTATAATTTAACAAATCAGACACTTCAAGATGCTGTCCAAGAAGCAATAGGTTCAGAAACTAATTTGTATTGGAAGGCAAAATTATTACATGATTATGTTAAAGATCATTTATACTACCATATGGATGGCAAATGGGATGAAGCACCAGTTGTGCTCTTGCAAGGTCATGGCTCTTGCACCGAATATACTTGGTTATATATAGCGCTCTGTCGGATCGCAGGTATACCAGCACGATATGTTGGTGGAACTGTAATGACAACCACAGGTGTAACACCACATAATGATACTGTTTTTCATCGCTGGAGTCAAATTTATCTCCCAAATTATGGATGGATTCCAGTAGATGTAACCTGGGATGATAGCACAAGTAGTGACAATTACTTTGGAGCAACAAGTAATCGAGTATTTGTAACAACTATCAGTGGTGGACCTTCAAATTATTTAGGATGGTCTTATAATTGTGTTGATACATGCGATCCAAAACCATGTAATGTTACAATAGAACGAGTAGCAACATGGCTTGAATATAAAAAAGTCTCACCATATACACCTCAGCCACCAGATGGTCCCCTTACTGGAACTGTACGAATTAATTATGAGTATACAACTTCAACTATTGAACCAGATGGAGATCCTATATGGTTTTGGTTTGACTGGGGAGATAACACTGCCAGTGGATGGCGAGGACCATATAGATCAGGAGAGAAATGTACTGTTTCTCATAGTTGGAAGAAACAAGGTAATTATCAGATTAAGGTAAAGGCAAAGGACAAATGGGATTATGAAAGCGGTTGGTCAGAGTCGATAAAAGTAAACATACCACGATATAGATTAAAAATTGATTCCTCTTTTTTAAGATATATTGATATGTTTTCAGTACTACAGAGAATGTTAGAATTGATAAAATAAAAAACAATCTCCTCTTTTTTTTTCCTTTTATAATAATTTATGAATAGTCAATGAAGAAAATTATCTCTTATATACTATAAAAATTATGCTCCCGCCGGGAAGGGAACACAAATTTACTAGTAAATTTTTAGGGACAGCCCCGCCGAGGCCTATGATTTGCCTCTTGGAATAATTCCAATCGAAGTTATTAGTATATCATTTGTTCCGGATTTTGTTCACCGTACTAAAATCCTTTTTTCTTTTGGTATTTATTATATGCGGTCTTAGGTGAACTAATACTATTTTTATGATCTAGTTCAGGTGGTCTGGTAAAATAAAAACTCCATTTATTTTCTTTTTTATCGATTAATTTCTCAATTCTTGCTACTGTTATAATTCCAATATCATTTAACAGTCTTGTGTTGATTTTACCATTTACATATTCATTTAAATCATCTTTTATTTCATTGAAATTAAACCAATGACTATAATAATAATCCCTACTAATAAAATCATTGTTAATTGAATCAAATGAATTATCATCAAAGAAGCCTGTAATATCTTTAATTTCATCATAAATTCTTGGAGCATATGATTTAAACATGCCTGCATTAAAGGTTGAAATAAAAAGTATACCATTATTTCCTGCAATTTTTGCCATTGAATAAATAACTTTTTTCCTTTCATTAGGATGCATGATACCTAGTGTATTTAAAATACAAAAAACAATTTTTTTACAATTTTTATAATTTTTACTTCCAACATTATTTTTAATTTTTTTCTCAAGTTTTTTCCATTCTCCAGCATTTACTTTAAGAATTTTTAATTTACTTTTTATATCATTAGGAAATTTTTTATTACGCATCTGTTTATCTTTTTCATAAGAGGAAATTGTATACATACTGTCAGAATCATCTATTCCAATTATAAATTTAATCTTTAACGCATTTTTCTTATAAGTCTTTGATTTAATCAATCTAAAAAGTAACCTACTGGTCCCACACCCAATTTCTATTAAAATTAAATTATCATTATTAGCTTCTCTACTAATTAAGCTGAAAAGAGTTCTCTTTTCAGCTTTTTGAAATTTTCTCAAAAGAGGATCTTTTGTAAAAGTAACAAAATGATCATATTTTGGTGCTAATTTATTCCAAACCAATTTTATTTTTTTTATTGAAGGAATTTTTAAGATTACTCACCACCTTCTTTTTTAGACCAGAATCTATCAAATATTTTTTTAATTGTTTGGGTAATTGATGAAACTTCTGGATGAACTCCGCTATCGAAACTAACACCCAATTTTGGAATACCTCTAATGTCTAAGAATATAAAAAGTGCACGGTCTGCTAAACTACCTTCATGTTCATAATCACTATAAACTAATTCAAAATTACAGACATCTGTTTCTTCTATTTCATAATATTTTTTATTAATAACGTCCTTCATTAACTCTCTATGTTTATCAATATTATTACGATCATTATTTATCAATCTACGAATTTTAAATTCTATAGGGCCCTTATTTTTAGATAGAATTATATTTTTTTCATCTTCAAAATATTTATTTACATCAAACTGAGTGTATTTGCCACACCATATTGCATCAAAAGTAGTGCATGCATCCTTTTTCATTTCCTCATAAATAATTCTTAAAAAATGCTCTCCTTCAATCATAGGGTATCTAGGAGATGCTTTTATTAATTCTTCCTTGAAACTATCAAGTATTTTACCTAATTCTTCTCTTGATTCAAAATGAATAAAAATTATTTCCATAACTCCACTAAAAATAATACTCCATAACATTACCAATAAACCATCAATAATAGATTCAGTTTGAAAAAGTCCTAAATAAAAAATAAAAAAAGCAAGGATGAAATATAAAATCAATCTAATTACTTGAGCAATTTTAATTAATACCAACCTCTTTCGATATCTATAATAATTTATTTATAATTTTTCATAAGTAAAATCATTTTTTTAAAAATATTATATAATTCTTATTTGTAATTTAAATATTAAAATATTTATATATCCCGAAAAGCTACGCTTCCAGGATGGCCATGTATAACTAAATCACTCAAACTTAGGTTAATATTTTTATGATAGCCAAAAGATGCTTTTTTTATGTAATAATTCCGAGCCAAAAATTCTTTTTCAATATTATCAATAATCCTAATCGCTTCTTTCGGTGAAGCCAAATATCTACTCAAATGAGCAAAAGGTATTAATAATATTTTTTTTCTTTTTAGCATATTTAAATGATTTTGAATTATTACAAAAGCTTTTTTTGCAATTTCATCCTTATTAACATCTTTTTTTTCCACACAAATAAACGTCCCTAAAATAGAATTTTCTTTAATAAATTGTTTTGATTTTGAATTAGGAAAAATTCCAGTTGGTCTATTTGATTTTTTAATATCTAGAAGTTGTATCTTTTTTAAATGAACTAATAATAGCTTCATTTATAAATACTAAGTAAAAAATAGTTTATAACATTTTTTAGTTTAATAAAGATTTTTATAATGTTTCAATCTTTCCTAAATCCGCCGAGGCCTATAATTTGCCTCTCGGAATAATTCCAGTCGAAACAATACACGAAAATGGTTGTTTCGGATTTTTTGTTCAACTCATTAAAACGTATCTTTTTTCTTTTCTTTTTTGTAACATTATTAGAATAAAAAATAAAAAAAAAAACTAGGTTTTTAACACCTGATTTCGATTAAATTTTAAAGAAATTTAACTACCTGTTGCTGTGAACTCATACCAATCCTCAATATAAGTCTTCTCCTCTGAAGTTTTACCAGGTTGAATATCATTTACCAACACGTTGCCATCAGGATCACACAACGCAGCATAAACACGATACGTGCCATAACCATTACTAAAATCATCAGTACTCACATTACATGGATTAAATATTTCATCCAGAGCAAGCTCTTCACCGATATCAATAAACCTTGGAGTAGTATCATTGACAACCTCCAAATCAATCACCCATTCTTCACTGGTTTCATTATAATAATCAATTCTCATCAATAAATATCCAGAGATATTAGTACTACCTATATTATGAATCTTGGATTCAAAACCTGTGAAAAACGAAAAAATATCACTCGAATTATTCACCTCTCCATCATTAACTGTGACATTCCAATACCACCACTTACCGTTCTCACTTGCATTATGAA
>JABAOH010001421.1_pt1 | contig 34528 bp, 43 predicted proteins | sample 7062181 | NCBI WGS metagenome assembly JABAOH01 (sample SAMN14538630, study PRJNA623070) | marine sediment metagenome | biome: marine biome [ENVO:00000428]; feature: marine pelagic biome [ENVO:01000023]; material: deep marine sediment [ENVO:00002113]; isolation source: pool of 5 deep marine... | reverse complement strand
GAAAAGCTCCACATTCCATCCTCAGTTCAAGAAATGGCGGCGGTAATCTACCGAAAAGCCCTAAACAAAGGTCTAGTTCGAGGACGCAGTATCGCAGCGATAGTAGCTGGATCCCTTTATGCAGCCTGTAGATTCACCAAAACACCCAGAACCCTAAAAGAAATCGCAGAAGATAGCCTGCGAAACCAAAAAGAAATTTCAAGAGCCTACCGCTTGGTAACACGAAACCTAGAAATGAAGATGCCCATCGACGACCCCATAGATTACGTCACAAAGATAGCTGAAAAAGCCAGAGTCTCCAGCGACGTCGAAGGACTAGCCATCAAAATCATCCGGGACGCGAAGAAGAAATATGCAACCATGGGAAAAGACCCGTCAGGACTAGCGGCCGCGGCTCTCTACATAGCCTCCAAACTCAAAAGAGAAAAAATGACCCAAAAGCATTTAGCCAAAGCGGCAGGATTAACCGAAGTTACAGTAAGAAACAGGGCAAAAGACCTAATGAAAAGACTGGACCTAAAGACACGCCCACATTCATAAGACTAATATACAGATTGATGAGACGCTGACGACCACCTCTCTAACTGTTAGCCAAGAAGTAATACAAATTTTACGCGACGAGATGCCCAAAAATCTTGTAAACCACTCAAAACTTTCAAATAAACCCTAGTTACATCTGTTACACAGTTACCAACCCACACGCATATTCGGCTCCTAATAGCAGCAGAATGTTGAAAACAAATTTTTTCAGAAACTGCTATAGACATAACCGTCAGTGGTTCTAATCCCCTCTCAACTCATATTTGGTTCATATAGCGAAAAGGTATGTTGAAAACAGGATTTTTCAGAAACCAGCGGTGAGACACCAAAAAAGATGAGTCAATAGAGACACTTAAACTACGTAAACGCTTAGAATGGATGCCTAAAGTTTCTTCCTGCATACTTCGCTTTACTGCCCAATTCTTCCTCAATTCTAAACAACTGATTGTATTTTGCAGTTCTTTCACTTCGAGTTACACCAGTCTTTATTTGCCCAGCATTTAATCCAACAGCCAAGTCCGCTAACCACGCATCTTCAGTTTCCCCAGACCTTTCAGAAACCTGCACACCATAACCATTTCTAAACGCCAATTGAGCCGCATCCAAAGCCTCACTAAGAGTTCCTATCTGATTAACCTTTAACAAAAGAGCATTCGCAGCCCCCATTGCAATTCCCCTTCTTAACCGATTTACATTTGTAACAAACAAGTCGTCTCCAACTATCTGAATGTCTAGAGTCTTCGTTAATTCTGCAAAACCCTCAAAATCTTCCTCTTCTAACGGATCTTCAATTGACTCAACAGGATAAGCTGAAACCAACTCTTCATAAAAATCCACAAGCTCTTCCCTGCTAATTTCCTTCCCCATCAAAGTGTACTTCCCTGTCTTTCTATTATACAAATGACTGGCAGCAACATCTAAACTAAGAATAAACATGCCTCCGTACCCAAGCTCTTCTACAGCCTCTAATTCTGCATCAAAAGCTTCTCTGGGGTCTTTCATTTCAGGAGGGGTATATCCTCCTTCTACTCCTACATTTAAAGAATGTTTACCCCATTTTTCCACCAAAATTCTTCCCAGTTCATAATAAACTTCAATACCCACTCGTATAGCCTCCGAAAAACTCTTCGCACCAACAGGAATTACCTGATGTTCTTGAAAATCAAGATCACTGGCAGCCAGCATTCCCCCTTCTATGAAATCTAAAACTGGAACAGGTAAAACATGGGCTTCTGATCCACCAATACATTGATAAAGAGAGGTCTCTAAGGCGTTTGCAGCTGCCTTTGCAACGGCAAGAGAGACGCCGACAATTGCATTGGCTCCTAACTTCGACTTGTTTTCTGTTCCATCAAGCTCAACCATCAACTCATCGATTTCTCTTTGCTTCGTCACGTCTATTCCCTTTAATGCAGGAGCTATAATCTTGTTCACGTTTTGAACCGCCTTAAGAACCCCCTTTCCTCGATATCTGTCTCCACTATCCTTAAGTTCCAAAGCTTCATATTTCCCAGTGGATCGCCCACTTGGGACATCTGCTCGTCCCAGAAACCCTCCTCTCGTACAAACGTCGACTTCGATCGTTGGCTCTCCTCTACAGTCAAGAATTTCCCTAGCCTTAACCTCTTTTATCTCAAACCGTTCCAATTTTGCCACCTCTGTCTATAAGGTAGGGTTAATCTGGTGTAGAACAATTATAAACTTTGAGATTAATGGAAAAACTGAGTTGTAATCACCTTACATTTATCCTGTTGATCCGTGATGACAGAGTCTTCAAGTTATCCTAGTATGTATAAAAACTATGCTTCATTAAGTTTTCATAAATGTCCATGGTATAACCGCACGCGCAACGGTCTATTTACAAATTGTTGCGTTTTTTCTAATGAAATTCCATGTCTTCCATGATGTTTACTGTTCCATTTTTGCTAATCCTTAACTGTCGTTCACCTCTGAACGTGGACACGCGGGCATTCTCAATTTTAACAGTGTCCCCTACAGAGATGCAGTTTATTTGTTGGTTCCATAAACAAAGTTTGATTGTTCCAGTTTCGTCCCCTATCAAAGCGTTGGCAACGCTGGCGTAGTTTCCAAATCTTGTAAAGACAAGTGTTGGTCTTGCAATTTCTAAAACTTTAGCCTTAAGATTAACTTGTTTCATTCCGGTTCGTAAATTTTTGATGTGAAGAGAATGTGGTCTTTTATTCTTCTTAATTAGATGTCTGCGGAGCACATTGGTTTTTATCAGGTTTTTAATTGGATTGTTTCGTTCCAAGAGGAAATTTTTGGGTATTGGAAATTGTGCGATGACTTTTGGGCCTTTTGTTATTAAGAGAACAATCTTGTCTCGTAGTTTGCCGCGGCAATTGATTGAAAGTTTTCCGCATGTGGATTTTTGGTTTTCCTCTGCTGAGATTAATGCATTAAAAAGTTTGTCGGGGTCAACTTCGTATTTTATTGAAAGAAATGCGAGATATTCGCCGATTGACACTTTGTTTCGCAAGGTTTTCCTACTCTTTTGTAAGCGTTATTTCCATTGTTGAAACCATCCTTGGTCTGTTTTCGCCTTCTCTTGCTGGCATCTCTTCTGTTCCTATCGTGATTTTGCTTATTTTTAGGTCTTTTAGGAAGCGGCTTCTAGTTATTTCAGCCGCGTCAACTGCTGTTGTGATTGCTCGTCCTCGAGCTTTCAAAGTTATTTCCTTAGCATTGGATGCTGATAGGCTTGTGATGATCGCTAGAACGTAGCTCATTGGTGGTTTATTTCCGATGAAAATAACTTCCGATTTTTTAGCCATTTTCCATCCTCCTTTTTAGTATCGATTGTAGCTGTAACGTTGCTGTGTCTCCTCGCCTTTCAACAACAGAACGCTACTGTCGCATAATATGCAGATGCCCTTATAAATGCGATTAAGTAACAGAGCATTCTGATGTGTTTTCTCCATTGAGAACAACACAGGGCATTATTTTATTCTAGTTCTTCTATTGTAGTTTTCGTTAAAGCTCTTATCCTGTTTAATTCTGCCATTTCGCCGTAGCCCACAAGTGTTATGGCTGTTCCCTCGAGTCCCATTCTGGCGGTTCGCCCGATTCTGTGGAAATAGACTAATGCGTCTAATGGGATGTCATAGTTTATTATGTGGGTTATCCCTTGAATGTCTAGACCTCTTGCGGCAACATCGGTTGCGACGAGCAACTTTAGTTTTCTTTTTCTGAAAGAGTTGATGACGAAGTTTCTTTGTGGTTGAGTGAAGCCAGCATGCAACGGTTTTGCGTCATATCCTCGTCTCCTTAACCTGTCTGCTAGCATGCTTGTGTATCTGCGCGTTCTGCAGAATATTATGGCTCGGTCTATGTGGTTTTCGTCTATTATGTTGCATAGCATTTCGAATTTGTTTTTTGGGTTCACAACCATGTAATACTGGTCTATCTGTGTAAGGGCTATTTCGTCTTTGCTTACTAGTATTTTTTCAGGTTTCCTCATGTATCTGTCGCAGACATTCATTACTGACTGGTCTATTGTTGCTGAGAAGAGACTTGTCTGTCTGTTTGCTGGCACTTTTGAAAGTATGTATTCTATGTCATCTATGAATCCCATGTCAAGCATTCTATCAGCCTCGTCGAGAACAACAATTTTCACTGATGCTAAATTTAGTGTTCCTCGTTTCAGATGGTCTATTATGCGACCTGGCGTGCCCACAACAATGTGGACACCGCTTTCCAATGCGTATATTTGTTTTCGGATAGATTCTCCGCCGTAAATGGGTAAGACTTTGAATGCTGCGTATTTGCTGAGTTGGCTTATGTGCTCTGCAACCTGTATGGCGAGTTCACGTGTTGGCGCTAAGACTAAACCTTGAACACTGTTGATTTTTGGGTTTAGACGTTCAACCATTGGAATTCCGAAAGCCGCAGTCTTGCCCGTTCCTGTCCGTGCCTGTCCAATGACATCTTTGCCTTCAAGTAATGGAATTATTGCTTGAGCTTGAATTGGGAAAAGATCGTTGAATCCAAGTTCTTCGATGCCTTTCATAACTTCTGGACTTAACGGTAAATCTTCAAAGTACTGTATTTGCATATGTATCATTTCTCCTATCACAAAATTTTTGCATGTAGTTTTCAAAAGCCTTCAGAAGCTTCTTTGATTCTAACATGAATTAATGTGATAACTTCACTACACCACTCTCCTATAAAAAGGTTTACCATACACGAAAGAAAATCGGGTTTTTCTAGTCAAAATAAGCTTAAATTCTAATGCAAGGCACATACACGTTTATTAATCCACGTTTTCCGGAGCTAGGAGTAGTTTAAAAACTCGGATCACACGGATGCGCATGAACGTGAAATCGGGAAGAAAGTGTTTCAAAAGCATTTTACGAAGAATGTTCAAATAGTTAAACAGGAAGCATCAGGTGTGAAGAAATTAATAATCCTTCTTTACATACACTTGTTCGCTCTTGCAGGCTTATTATTAACTTTAGGTTTCTGGATATTTTTCTGATGCCTATTGGAAAGAAATCAATCAAGCTAACTTGGTAATATTGTATGTTTTTGGGGCTGTATTCTTGATTCTTGGAATTATAGCCATGGTTTTAGCCATGAAAATAATGAGGCTGTATCCATTTGGTTAAGATGGACCGGATAATATGCATACGCAAACCGAGATTATAAGCGTAACGTGCAAATTCTGGTGCAGAGGGTTAAGTTTAAACATCGGTTTAAATTCTTGGAATTAATTCTTTACTCTGCGGACAAACTTCAAGCCAGACCATATTTAATCTATTGCACAAACTTTTACATCCCCCAGTTGATTGTTTAGACCAATCTCCCGAACTATGTTTTCACCTAAATCAGTCGCTACGCCAGATTTGCCTTTTGGCCATGAAATCCAGATCATTCCATCTTGTGAAAGCTCTTCTTTTAGAACAGGAAAAACGCTTTCCAATTCTTTTTTCTCTTTCGTAAAAAACTGAATAAAATTTATGTGTCTCTTTAGTTCTTTCATTGCAACAACTTTTTTTGGCAACTTTCCCAGCGTGTCATTGTAGTTTTGTGGGGGATGAAGAATGATTATCTTGAATCCTGGCTTAATACCAAGTTTTTCTACCAGCCGCTTTTTTGGATAACTGGCTGTCAACAATAATTCTCCAAACTTTGTTTCAATACTTAAGATAGTTAACACGGCCTTTTATACGTAAAGTGCAGGGGGTGGGATTCGAACCCACGAACGCCTACGCGACAGGGACCTGAACCCTGCGCCTTTAACCTGGCTCGGGTACCCCCGCAACCTAAAAAAGTTAACAACATCTCTTACTTAAGTTTCCTTCTACGGTTAGGATTACATATAGATTGTTTATAATTGAAGGGGAACTCAAAACTCCACACCACAACATCTTTAACTCATTAACCTTTCAAATCAAAAAGAAGGCACAAAAATGAGTCATCTAGGTCTCCTAAAAGCATGTTCACAAAAAATAGGGAAAGAAGTCCTCCCACTCATCGGGTCAACCGAAGCCAACATCGAATTCGGAATAGGTGCAGGCGGTGACGCCACAAAAAAAATTGACCTGATAGCTGAAAATGCCATAATCCAAACCTTACAAGACTATAATGTTTCATGCACCCTCATCAGCGAAGAAGCAGGAACCAAAAAAATAGGTCCTAAACCTTCCGAATTCTATGTTACAACAGACCCAATAGATGGAACAACCAACGCTATCCGCGGCTTACCTTTCACAGCCACCTCCTTAGCAACATCAAAAACCCCATATCTTCGCGACGTGGAAACTGCACTCGTATCTGACATATTCCACAATATCACTTACACGGCTGAACGCCATCAAGGCGCCTTTCGAAACGAGAAGAAAATCAAACCATCTATCATAACTTCACTGGAAAAAGCAGTTGTAGGCGTAGACTTCAACACAGCAAAGCTTGGAGAACTCGCCACTCGCCTAATGCCAGTGCTTCAAAAAACAAAACATCTTCGACACCTTGGAGCAAACGCGCTTGAACTCTGCTACGTGGCTGATGGCACCACCGATGCTTTCATTGACTTGCGGGGCAAGCTACGAGTCACAGACATTGCTGCCGCCTATCTTATTCTGCTTGAGGCTGGAGGAGTAATGGTTACGCCAGAAGGGACAGAACTGAATGTTCCCTTAGACGCTGCTCAACGAGTATCCTTCATTGCAACTGCAAACGTGTCGCTTTACGAAACCATCAAGGCTAACTTAGCTGAACGTTAAAAAAGAAAACAGCTTTATGAACTGCCAGCACGCTGGTTTTTAACTGAGAAAACACCGTTAATATTCATGGTTTAGAGGAGCGACCTTATAGCTTGTTGCCGATAAAGCCTATCCAACCGTATCCAGCCCTGCTCCTGCAGGGGAAGTCTGAGCGAATTTTGGTAGTCGCTGATCTCCACCTAGGCTGGGAGGTGCTCCTAATCCAGAAAGGAGTTCATATTCCATCTCAAACACCAAGAATTTTAGACAAGATTTTTCGACTTATCAAAAAGTGCAAGCCAACGCGCTTAATCTTTATAGGCGACATAAAAGATGCAATTGCAAAGGTAGAAATGGAAGAGTGGCGTGACATTCCAGACTTCTTCGAAGCCATAGACAAAAAGGTGCCAGACATCCAAGTTGTGCTGGGAAACCACGATGGAAACCTTGAGCCTCTTCTCCCTGAAACCGTAAAAATTCTGCCCTCAACCGGTGTTGTTTTTGGAAATGTTGGACTCTTCCATGGACATGCATGGCCTGCACCAGAGCTTCTAGGATGTCGCAGTCTCATTACAAGTCACATCCATCCCATGGTTGCCTTCCGCGATCCCATGGGTTTTCGAATGACAAGACCAGTTTGGGTTAAAGCCGCATGTGACGGTGCGCGGTTGGCGAAATCCTTCCTTGAACATTCAGGCGCCAAAGTTGCCTCCAATCCTTCCATTTTATTACGCGACCAGTTCAACGTAAGGCTAAGGGTTTCACAACTTTTCATAATGCCCGCCTTCAACGAATTCCTTGGAGGTCGGCCAATCAACGCGAGAAGACGAGGAAAAGACTCAAAATTTAGAGCGTTCATTGGGCCAGTTCTGCGTTCTGGAAGTGTTGACATTGACAACGCTGAAACGTATCTTCTCGACGGAACTTTTCTCGGAACAATTAGTCAACTGAGAAAATTTGGTTGAGATATCTGCGGTTTAACGGAAAGTTTTTATAAAAAAATTCCATTTCATAGTGATGGTGAAAAATATGAGTTGGGAATACTTCCCAGAATGGTTCAGAAAAAGGATGCGACGCTCTCCATTCTTCAAAAGCTGGTTCTTCGGAGACATCGATGAAATGATTAAAGACATGGAAGAAATGATGGATAAAGAATTCAAAGAGTTCAGCACCCGCATTCCTAAGGATTTGGTGCGGGAACGAAAACTTCCCGACGGCTCAACTGTGCGTGAGTGGGGACCCTTCGTGTACGGTTATTCTATGACTGTTGGTCCAGATGGAAAGCCGAAGATTAGAGAATTTGGTAATGTCAAACCTTCGCTTAGACCTGAACCCTTCGGCATTGCGAAACCATATCTTAACGTGAAAGAGGAACGAGAACCATTAGTGGATGTTATGAGCACTGACGGAGAGGTTAAGGTCATAGCTGAATTACCTGGAGTTGAAAAGAAAGACATTAAGTTGCACGGAACAGAAAACACATTAACCATTTCAGTTGAGACGCCAGAACGTAAATACTTTAAAGAAGTTCAAACTCCAGCGCCAATAAACCCCAAAGCCGCTAAGACAACGTACAAAAACGGGGTCTTAGAGGTTACTGTGCCAAAAATTAAAGAGAAAAAGAAACCTAAAGGGGAACCAATGAAAATCGAATGATTTGACGAGTGCACATAGAGCTTTAAGCTATTCCACTAAAACATTTCTCCATTATTGACCTTGCAAAATACTAGCAATAACTATGAAGAGTCTAACTAAGCGTTTCATGTCAGTCGACAAATTCCACAAGGAAAAACAACACAATTGGGTTTAGGATGAAATGGTGAGAGGTTCTTAAACAATCTCTTTCTACTAGATCATTCGTTTGATGAGGTTGTTGATTGCTTCTCCTCTATGTCCAGTGACGCCGCCAGCAGCATAACTTTTTTTCACTTTCCCCTTGAAGCCCTTTTTTGGCGGGTGAAGACGAAATACAGGCTTTACGTTGGGAAGATGAGTGAATTCGACTTCTGTTTTGTATATGGCTTCAGCCAAGTCGTCTAACGATTTGTAACCTATTTCCTTAAGATATTCCTCAGTTAATTTTTTGTTGCCAACAAGTTTGCCTCTTTTCCTCAAAAGTTGCACTGTAACGTCTTTGGAAACTTCGCCCCAAGTTACTTGGTTCTGCACCTTACGCAACATGCCCAAATATGATGGGCGGTCATCAATAAGCGTTGCATGGCAATTGCGGGTTAAGTGAAGCATTTTGAGAGTTTCCTTTATCTCTCGAAAAACACCGCTGCTTCCGCGAACTCGGATGACCGCTAAGCATTTTCGTTTTTCCGTCATCTATTTGATCCACTCTTTTGGCGTGATGAGGCGGTACGTTTTTTGAAGGGCATCAAAGACGGCGTAAGCGAAGGAAGGAACAGTTCTGGTGGAACCATAACTTCTAGTCCAACAATCCTTGACTCCAGCAAGTCCCAAAATGATCTTAGCGGTTTCGCTTGCAACGATGCCTAAGCCGCGGGGACCTGGAATGAGGGAAATTTCTACTCCACCGCATCTGCCTTGAACCGCAAAGGGAAGGGAGTGGGGTTTTCCACAAGCGCATTCCCAGCTTCCACAGCCTCGACGAACAAGCGTGATGTTTAAACGCGCGTCCATGGCACCTTTTTCAATGGCAGTTCGCACTTGTGGAGCTTTTCCTGAGCCTAAGCCTACATATCCGTCGCGGTTTCCAACAGCCACGATGGATTTAAATCGAGATTTTTCACCTGCATCTGTCTGTTTTTGCACTAAATTTATGTTGAGAACTTCTTCTTGAAGGTCTGGAAGAAGAACATCAACTATTTCGGGTTCGCGTATCTTTAGTCCTTCCATAAACACTTCTTCGATGGAGGAGACGCGTCCTTCGAGGATCAGTTTTCCTAATTTCGTGCGAGGCTTCCATTCTTGTAACCTTTCGTCGACGGATGTCATGATTTTTCCTCCTTAAAAGAAGAAACAATTTTCTCTCTTATTAATGAGAAGTGGTCAGAGAACTTTTCGGGGTGTAAACCTCTGGATAAGTATTTAGAAAACCGTTTTTGATACTCTTCGGGATTTGATGACAAATGGTTTGCGTAATCCACAATATGTTGTCCATGAATTCTTTTTTCATCCGGCAACACATTCTCTCCGTGTGGAAGTGTAACACCCGCGTCGAGAACACCTTTTAACGCAGCAAAAGGTCGTGCGCCTCGAGAGGGTGACTGCAAGCCTATGTCTAAAACAGCCTTTTTCACTCCATGGGCAACTGCTCTATAGCCGCATAAAAGTCCTGTCAGATAAGCGGCTGAAATGTTTCCACAGCTTCCTTGCCAACCGTATGTTTTCGTTAATTCGCTAGAGTGAGCGGAAACAACAACTTCGTCTCCAGTTACTTTGGCATTAATGATTTGGGTGATCATGTGGTTTAAGGTGCCTCTAACCGCTAATCTGGGTTGTTTAGATAGAACTAGGGCTCTTCTTAACCGGTAGTTGGTTTTTCCCTCCTTACGTCTACGGAAGGGAACGCGGTATCTAGGACCTGTTGCCATTGCTGTTTTCTCCATGAACCATTAGTCTCGTCGTCTTTTATTCCTTTTTCATTGTCTGGATACAGTCGTCCTTATAAAGGTTCTTCGCTTCACAACTGTGTGGCTTTGCCTTAACTAAACTAATTTGATAATTACCCGCTAATTTTCTGGAAAGAGAGCTTATCTTTTTCTCCCTAAACCGTGAGTCTTAATGTAACGCTCCAAATCGGCTGTCGACTCAAACGCCCCACTGCCCGCCATGTCATAGAGCTTCCGATAAACGCTTACTGTAATCACCCGATTCGTTTTCAATTCGCGCAGTTTCTTCCTTAACGGTCGAATCTTTTTCATCCACGCCTGCTTTTTAGAAATTCTCGCTTTAGCAGACCCGCTCTTTCCTCCCGGTCCCCTGCCTAACCCTTTCCTTTTCCTTTCTTGCAAAACACGCGCACGGGCACGGCTCACTCCTTTCGAAGGTAGGCGTTTAATGGCGCCTTCGTGGATTAGTCTTCGAATCTCCTCTCTGGTGATTGCTATTTCAACGTCGTCTATACGTTCGGGGTCAATCCAGACTCGGCCTTCACCAATTTTTAAAAGCTCCGCGGCTAAGCGGCGTTGACTTCTGAGACTCAACTTTCTTCTTCGCTCCTTTCGGCAGATTCAGCTTCTTCTATCTCTTCCATCTCCTCCCCCACCACCGCAAGCTCCTCCCTCACTTGTTTCGGATTGAGAATATGAATTCCCCTTTCAGTGGCCCTAGCAGAAATTTCAACTCTTTTCTTCGCTCCAACCGTGTGAGCAATTCTGATGGCTTGCGTTTTGGGGTCAACCTCGTTGACATCATCAACCGTTCGAATCAGAACCTCCACGTATCCAGAGGGATGAAGTCCTCTCAGTTTCTTTGGACTGCGATAACCAACCTTCACAGAACGGGGCCAGCCTTTCACCTCTTTACGCATCTTGCTGTCTAACCCACGGGGTTTTCGCCAGCTTTTTTCCACCCGTTTGTACCGCCAGCTTTCCTGTCGCTTGAAATCGGGCTTCTTGCTCTTGATGCGCTTTCGTATCGCTAAAGCTCGTTTTCTAGCAGATGTCTCCGTTTCCTCTTCTTTTTTCACTCTTCCATTCCCTCATGCCGCTCGTAAACGTAAATGCCGTCGAGAAAAACTCTGGGGTCTTTGACTTTGATTTTTGTTGCGCGTTGGATGTTAGCTGCGGTCTGACTGACATGTTCAATGCTGAGTCCTTGCACAATTACGTCTTCACCCTTTACCGCCACCTTAGTTTCACCCATTATTTTAGCTATGCGTGGACTTCGCTCTCCAGTAAAGTTTTCCATCACTACTTTTTTTCCATCAACCTTAACGGATATTGGGAAGTGAGAAAACACGATTTTCAGTTTGTAGGTAAAGCCTTTCGTTACCCCTGTAATCATGTTTTGAATGTGAGAAGAAATTGTTCCTACGAAAGAGGCTTCCCTTTTGCGAGGCCATTTCACACCAACCTTAACTACAGCTCCTTCTAGCATAATAGACACAGAAGTATGAGAAAAATCTCGTGTCAACGTTCCTTTTTCACCTGTAACCGTTACCACCCTTCCCTCCACCTTAACTTCTACGCCCTCTGGAATTTCGATTGATTTCACCGTTTCCATAGCACGCATCTTTAACAATCCCTCTAGTAGATGAAAGCTAAGAGCCGTCCGCCGATTTTTTTCTTTTTAGCTTTCTTGTGAGATACCACTCCTTGTGAGGTGGAAACCACGAGGACACCGATATCTCTGGAGGGAAGGAAACGTTTCTCCCATGTCTCAAATTGGGTGGTGCCAACTGAAAAGCGGGGTTTTATGGCGCCGCATTTATTTATCCGCCCCAGAAGTTGCACTTTGAACTTTCCGGAGCGTCCGTCATCAATGAATTCAAACTCGCCGATGTAACCGCTCAGTTGCATTACTCTCAAAACTCGTCCTAAAAGCTTGGAGGCTGGGCTGATTACGCATTCTTGCTTGTTTCGCATTTCGTTGTTCATGATACTGGTCAATCCGTTTGCTACCGTGTCCATCATGGTCAACTCTTCAAGCCTCCTTACTGATATTTTTTAAAGCCCAAGTTTTTGGCGAGTTCCCTGAAGCATTGACGGCACAGATTCAACTCGTATCTTCGAATGATCGACCCGTAAGAACCACATCGTCTGCACGGTCGACTGCCCTTACCATACTTTCGTTCTTTTTTAGGTTTCTGTTTAACCATGTAACTCGCCTTCTATAGGATTTCCACCCCAAACTCGTCTTTAATGAACAAGGTTGTCTCTTCAGGTGTTAATAAATGATTTGAGCCAATGTTTGATTTAGCGTGACGCCGCCGTTTAACGCGGTATCCAGGTCTGCCAAAGGTGACTGAAATATCCATGCCGTATATACCAAGCTCTGGCACGTATTTGGTGCCGGGTATTTCTATGTGTTCTTTAATTCCAAAGGAGAAGTTGCCGTAATTATCAAAATGGTCTTTGGAAAGTTTGTTGTCAACGGCTTGTAAGGCTTTATTGAGAAAAACTCTAGCTTTTTCCCCTCGAAGAGTTACGAGACAAGCGATGGGTTCTCCTTTTCTGATGCCAAAATCTCGTATAGTTTTTTTGGCTTTTCGCTTACAAGGTCTCTGTTGCGTCAGTTGTTCAAGAACCTTTGCCGCCCTTTCAAGAGGCTCTCCAGACTTTCCCACAGACATGTTAACTGTTACCTTTTCAATTCTAGGTTTGAGCATGAGATTTCTTTGCCATCTTTTGCGAATTTCCTCATCAGACAAGTCATGAGGCCTCCGGCAAAGAAATTGAAGACTCAGCGTCGCCGGTGACGAAGACAAAATCAAGGGTCGTTTGAAAACGTTTTCCTTTGACATCCTCTGTTGTAACGAGTAGTTTTCTCCGCTTTTGACCCAGCCTTTCTTCAATATCAACGATCTTACCATGTCTACCTACGTTTTTGCCTCCAACAATTATCGCTGGAGCGCCTTCAACCAATTTCATGTGTCCAACAACTTCTTGGTCAGGAACACTTATCTTCAAAGTGTCCATTGTACGATAAACGTCTTCTTCAGGTTTTTTAGGGTCTTTCACCTGAATCAGTATATTTCTTCCATCATGGAGATTAAGTTGAACGTGTCCCCCGCTGACGATTGTTTTGTTTTCAATTCGACAGAGTTTGAATCCTGCTTCATCCTTTTCAATGGAATGAAGAGTAAGTCCCTTCTCAGAGGGCAGAATTCGATAAGTCCCCTTCACTTCTGGTATAGAGATGACGTCCATCAAGCCTGTTGAAAAACGTTCATCCCGCTGAACTTTTCCATCCACCATTATCTTCCCTTGGGAAATTATTGCTATAGCTTCCTTCAGTGTCTTGGCGAGGCCAAGTATGTCGCGGATGATAAGCGCGAGTGGTAAACAGCTGGATGTGGAGTGAGATCCTGGCTTGGGTTTAACGGTCCAAACGAATTCTTTTCGATGTATGGGCCAGAATTTTGGTGCTGGTTTTCGCTTTAAGTGTTTTTTTCCACCTTTTTTTCCCAAATTTATTCTCCTCCTGATTCTGCGGTGGTTGTTTTACGTGTCTTCTTTTTTCTTTTCCGCTTCTTTTTAGGAGGTTTTGATTCTGCTTCTTCTATGGGTTTTTCTTTAGCTAATTCGTCTTTTTCGCTCACGCCGCCCTTTCGTTTTAATATTTCCTTGCGCCATTTGTCGTCAAGATTGAGATGAGTAATCATAACTTTAGATGGGTGAATTGGAATAAGCACGGTGCTTCCATCAACCTTTTCCATACTTACTCCTTCAACAAAGATTCTGTACTTTCTTCGGTCAACCCTATTGACTTTTCCCTCAAATCCCTTGTAATCTCCTCTCATAACCCGAACCGTGTCCCCAGTTCTCACAGGAACCGAGTTGGTGTTATGCGATGACTTTAAAGCGGACGAAAGCGGTGCTGAAAACCGTCTGTATCTGTTATGTTGTGGGGCTTGATACATTTTTTTCCGCTGCTTTCTTGGCTGGGTTATTTTCACTGTTTCTTCCTCCTATACAATAATGCTGGCAGCGCTCGCTATTCTAGGCCATCGTTCAGCAGCTTCCTTTGCTACTGGTCCTCGCGCCTCTGAACCTCGCATTTCGCCTTCAGGAGTCATTATGACGGCTGCGTTGTCTTCAAATTGAACCCATGTTCCATCGGCACGTCGATAGGGCTTTCTCTGTCGAACCACAACTGCTTGAAAAATTTTCTTTCTCATGTCAGGCGTTCCTTTTCTTACCGAAACAACAATCATTTCTCCAACAGTCGCTGAGGGAACACGTCTTAATCGTCCTTTATATCCAATTACTTGAATAATTCTTAATGCTCTAGCCCCGGTGTTGTCGGTGCATTTGACGATAGAACCAACAGGCAAGCCTCTTGAAGTTTTATGCTTCTGCCCGATCATTCCTTTGGTGACCAAGGCACGGGTCTTAGCTCTTGCCGCCACCCCGTTTTTCCTCCTGTTTTTCCACTATTGTAAAAGAGACAGTTTTGCTCACGGGACGACATTCCGCTATCTTCACCCAGTCGCCTTCTTTGGCGTCAATGCATGGTGGATTGTGAGCTGCCATGTGACCGTGTCTCCGCTCATACCGCTTGAACTTTGGCAAGTAATGTAGATAATCACGTCGTACAACAGCGGTTTTTTCCATCTTAGAGCTGATGACTGTTCCTTCTAACACACGTCCTCTGATGGATAGCTTTCCGTGAAATGGGCAGTTCGGATCATCGCAGGTTTTTCTTGGTTTCTTCAAAGAAAGACCACTCATTCACCATAGTCTCCTAAGTCGCTTTTTGATTCTGTCTTCAGGTCTTCCCACAATGGCTTTTCCGTTGATCTCTACAACTGTCCCATCAGATAGAGTGAAATGAAAAGTAGCTGTTTCTTTCACAACGGTCTTATTCTTGTTTTTATGGGTTATCACGAGGGTGCTATGAGTTTCATCGACTACATTACCCTCAATACCCACGTAGTTAGGGTTAGAACTTTTAACCACCTTAGCATTGAGTCCAATGAACTCATGTTGAAGGATGGCTGGCGTGACTTTCACTTTTTCTCTTCTCCTGCTTGACTTTCTTCATTTTCTACGGTGAGAATGCGAGCAATTGCCTTGCGTAGTTCTCGAACTCGGGCGGGGTTATCTATGGCTCCGCCAGCTTTGACCATTGTTTTCAGCCTTAGAAGCTCGGTTCGTAGTTCCATAACTCTTTTTTCGCGCTCTTCAGAAGACATTTCTCGGATATCTTTTAGTCTAATGATTGGCATGTTATTCTTTGACCTCTGCAGTTTTTGTGGGTTTTTTGGTCTTTTTGGGTTTTTTCATCCTTTTCGTTCCTTTCGTCTTTTTAGTCTCTTTGGTCTCTTTAACCTCTTTAGTTTGCGCAGGTTCCTTAACCTCTGCGACTTCTTCAGTTTCAGTGGTTACAGTCTCAACAGTTTCAGGTGCTTCTTCTTCTGGAACTTCAAGTATCTGCACTTGATCAGGAAACTTTGCGTCTGGAGGCATTATTCGCACTTTTACTCCAGAGATGCCTGGTTTCAGCTGGACGTGCATCTCCGCTTTTCTCAAGTATTTCGTCACTGGTTCTCCGCTTTTGGGTAGATAGCCTGCACGAAACTTTTCGTATCGAGCCCTGTCTGTTCTCAGTTTTCCGCTGATGATAATCTCGGCGCCTAGTGCTCCTGCTTCCATGATTCGGTTTAACGCCCAAAAACCAGCTCTTCGATAGTGAACGCCTCGTTTTAAGGCTGAGGCTACACGTGCCGCTATAACATGTGCGTTGAGTTCTGGAATTTCGATTTCAGCCACAGAAATTTGCGGGTTGGGCAGCTGGAACTTTTCTTCCAGAACTTCTGCGAGTTGCTTTATGGTTTCTCCGCCTCGTCCAATTACTATGCCAGGACGCATAACATAGATAACTATGTTAGTGCCAAGCGGAGTTTTAGTGATGTCCACTCCACCGTAACCTGCTCTTTCAAATTCCTTCCGCAAAAATTCGTCGATTTCAGCCTTTTTCACCGATTCTTCTATAAAATGTTTGACTACGGACACTAAGTTTCCTCCATCTGTTCCAGAACAAGTTCTACGTGGCATGTTGTTTCGAAGCGAGGTGAAGAGCGGCCGAAAGCTCGTTGAATATATCTTTTAATTTTCATGCCTGGATACGCGGATGCATGAGTGATTTTAAGTCTTTCTATGTCAAGGCCTTTATATTCGGCGTTTGCCTCTGCGCTCTCTAATACCTCTAAGACTTTTTGAGCGGCTTTGACTGGATATTTGCCTGCGTAGGCCTTCTGCAATCCGCGTCTGTGCCCTGCCTTTTTCTTGTGTCGGCGGAAGGGAACTGGCTTCTTTTTTAGGATAACTTGGTTGAGAAAGTGTTTGGCTTGGTCCAGTTTCATCCCATTTATGGTGTTGCATACTTCTCTGGTTGCTTTAGGGGATACTCTGAGCTCGCGTCCGCTGGCTTTTGCTGTTCTTTCAGGGTCTAGGTTTAGCACGGAATATCCCCATTTCGGCATGTGAATCTACCAACTTGCAAATCAACTGAAGTATGGGAACTTATATGCTTTTTTATCTTAAAAGATATCTTGCCCTCAACGCTGTTTGCGTTATGAATAAAAAAAATCTTAACCTAAAATAATTGAATAGGTATTTTTCACAAAATCTACGTTGCCTTTTAGAGAATATTTTGTTCCAAAATTTTAACTATCTTTTTTGCGGCTGCGCCATCGCCGTACGGTGAAACTTTTGGAAGCTCCCTTTTCTCATGTAGGATGTGTTCTATAGCTGTCAGAAGCTTTTCTTTCTCCACACCAACTACTTTCGCAAAACCCGCTTCAACCGCTTCAGGCCTCTCAGTGGAAAGCCGAATCACCAACACAGGTTTTCTTATTGGAGGAGCCGTTGCCTCTTCCTGTATTCCTCCAGAATCAGTTAACAGTATCTCGCAGTTTTTCATGAGCACCATAAAGTCGAAGTAGCCTAGGGGCGGGAAAAGCTGCACGTTTTCAGAGGAGGAAAACTTTTTCCACATCCTCTGTTGGCGCAGTCGCTTCTTGGTTCTCGGATGAACAGGATATACGATGGGTATGGGTGCTTCAGTGAAGGCTTCAACAAAATGTTTAAGCACAGTTGGATCGTCAACGTTTTCAGCTCGATGAGCAGTTACAAGCGCAAACTTTTCGAATTTTATCTTCTCCAGTATGTTGGATTTTCTCTCTGCCATAGGAAGATGCTGTATCACAGCGTCGATAACCGTGTTTCCAGTCACGTAGATTTTGCCCCAAACGCTTTCCCTCTCCAAGTTTTTTCGAGCATTTTCTGTGGGAGCAAACATGTAAGTGGAAATATGGTCCACTAAGCGCCTGTTATGTTCCTCTGGCATGCGCAAATCAAAGCTTCTCAGTCCAGCTTCTACGTGGCCAACCGGGACGTTGAGTTTTACGGCTGCAAGGGCGGAAGCTAAAACTCCATTAGTGTCGCCTTCCACTAGCACTATTTTCGGCTTAGCCTTTTTAATGACTTTTTCAACCAGCGTCAAAATTCTTCCCGTCTGCAACCCAGGTGAGTAAGCTCTAACTTTAAAGCCGTATTCTGGCTCTGGCAACTCCAGTTGCTCGATGAATTGCTGAGACATCTCATAATCGTAATGTTGCCCACAATGAACAAAAGTGTAGAGCGTAGAGTTTTCTTCTAAAGCTCTGATTATGGGGGCCATCTTGACGATTTCTGGTCTAGTTCCAACGATGACCATGCAGCCGTTAACGATTATGCATCACCTTCCTTTTCCTTTTCTCATTGCCCAACATAAAATTCATGTGTANNATTGTCCAACATAAAATTCATGTGTAGTTTTTAGTGCTTTCCAGTACATCTCCGTGTTTCCTATGTCTATTCTTTTTTCTCCCTTATGCAGTTCCACAGCGTAGACCTTGCCTCCTCTGTCTATTAAAGATTGTATGGCTGGGATCAGTGACACTTCGCCGCTCTTCTTAAGTGGTTTTACTTTCTCGATTTCAGGGTAAATGTTGGGTTTAAGCAGGTATGCTGTGACGTCGGATATGTTCGAGGGCGGAATCTTGGGCTGATAGACGATTGTTTTCACTTCATGCAGTCCTTCTGATACTTGTTTGCCCGCTATGACTCCATAGATGGTTGGGTCTTCAACCCTTGCGGCGAGGAAAGCTGCGTCTGCATTTCGTTCCTTAAAAACCTGTATCAGTCTTTTCAGGTGGCTGTTTTCGTCTTTAGACAGGATTAAGTCGTCTCCCATGTGGAGCAGAAAGGAATCTTCACCAGTGAAGTTCTTTACTCTGCGAACTGCGTCTCCCGTGCCTCTTGGTTTCGGCTGGTCAGCAAACACTATGGTGGAGTTGTTTACTTTATTGTAGAATTGCTGCATCTCTTCAGTTTGCTCTGGCTTGTTCGTTTCTTTAAGGTATCTTATGAATTCCTGGTCAGGTGTGAAATGTTTTTTCACTGCTCTTCTAACCTTATTACTCACCACGAAACAGAATTCTCTAAATCCCACATAGTAGAGTTGTTCGAAGACTACTTGTGACACTGGTTTTACGCATGGCTTCTTGTTTTTCCCCAATGCGAATATGGGTAGCAACACTTTGGGTGTTTCTTTGGTTGCGGGCAGGAGCCGTGTTCCGAAGCCCGCTGTTAAGATTACCGCCTTCAACACTGCAACCTCTTGCTTCAGCTTAGTTTCACTGAACATAACATTTAGGTTTAACGGAAAAATCTTGGTGGCACCTATAAAAATCATGGTGTGAATATTCACTAATTTTTGGTTTCTTCACATCTTTTAACAATGAATGAAAATTCTAGCTGAAAAATCACCTAAGGAACTTGTCGTGTTTGAGGATGGCGTGCAAAATGTTAACGGGCTCTTGATCTAACTCTAGGCTCAATTAACGTCCATAGCCATTCTACGAATTCCCTTAAGTTCTTTGTCTGTATGTAAACGTCTCCTGGACCAGTGATTTGGGTTACTAAACCTTCTCCGCCTAGTAAAGTCTCTTTTAATCCTCCAAACTTTCTAACGTTGTAGCTGCATGTGTCAGTGAACGCTACCAAATGGAAATTGTCAACGATTAATGTTTGTCCAGCCTTTAGGGTATGTTTGTCTATAGCTCCAAAAGTGTTTATGAATAAGGTGCCATCGCCCTTGACTTTTATCATGAATACGCCTTGACCGAATAAGCCTTTAGTGAAACCTTCCCATTTTACATCTAAATCCACATTTTCTGTTGATGCTATATATGCAGCTTTTTGTATCACATAGCCTTGATCTGAATTAACCTCTAATGTTTCTATGTCACCTACAGGTGCTGAGACAAACGCTACTTCTCCCGCGCCTCTCGAAGCTATGTAATCGTTCACCCAGAAAGATTGACGCCCCAAAAGTTTCAAACCGATGCTTCCGAGAAGACTTCTCTCTCTTTTCCGTGTATGGACCTCTAGAATAGGATTCATATAAGTCATTGAACCCGCTTCAGCCGTTATCTTTTCACCTGACTCCAAATCGACAACAAGCATCGAATAAGACGGCTTGTACTTTATCTCATATTTCATTTAAAACCCTCTTCTCAAATATCTATACAACATGTTTTTAATTTTTATGGGACTCACTCAATAAAAAGCCGTTTTTGGATGACCTTTGTCCACATCTTAGTTGAGATCAGCAAGAGAAGAAGCGAGTCAGGAGGAGAAATGTTTTCGTGGTTTAACAAGTCAAGTGAAGGGCAGCTATGACCCTCTTACCCGACTGAACGAGACGATTAAAAGTTTTATATGCTTCCCCAGTCCTCTGAACAATCAACTCAACCCCTCTGGACCTCACATATTTTTCAGTTTCAGGCAAAACCTTCACCAGTCCTGAGTAGCCCGTGCCCACTACGAGTACATTCGGCTTCTCCTTAAAAGCCTCTTTAATGTCTTCCACACATAGTTGGTGGCCCTCCTTCCTCCACCAGTCAGCTTTAACCCTGTCTGGAAACACTATCACATCGCTGGTGTATCGTTGTCCGTCGATGACTATTTCCCCGAAGTCGTAGGAATCTATCACGTTGATTCCTCTACATAAAAGAGTACGGTAGTTTCAGTTTTTGAGTTTTGCTGTGTTTAGATAGAAATTTATTGTTCTCCTACAGTTGTTATAGTTGAGGAGCCAAATAGGTTGTCCAAGAGAGTTAGGCGACTCAAACTCTTCGATAGGGTAGAGTGCAAGACCTGTTCTTTGAAGAGAAGCGTTTACTGCTGGAGACAGTGCCCTTACAACGTTTGGCGTCAACAACGAATCGAATAAAAATCTCACATCCAAGTCTAAACACACGTTCACTTTCACTCTGCTCTCTCCGCTTTATGAATTGCCGTTGCTCCGAGTGTTTTAAATGCACTCAAGTCGGAGAACTGAGAATAGGCATGTTCATGAAGCGACAGGTTGAACGTTGCAAAAACCCTTGGAACGGAAAATGCAACAACACAAACATTGACGTCTACATTTACTATAGAGGAAACAAGCTACCAATTTGCCGAAGTTGCTGGGGCAACATCGCGGACAAAAACTTAGAGTGGTAAAATGGGCTGTAATTGTCAACTTGTTAGTTATCGATGTAAAGTAAAGTAAAGGAACTATAAAAGAAGGCGTTCTGTAAACCAACTGTGGATTTCTAAACCTTCTGGTTTGAGAAAAGAGGCCCCCACGCAGGCTTTGAACCTACGTAGTAAAGTTAACGCAATTTACTTAAAGAGACCACCAGTTTTTTTGAATGTACTGAACAATATTGTGGAGGCCCGTGAGTAATTTCCAGCATTTTTACCTAAAAGGCTTGTTAAGAATTAAGGATATACCGATCTAATATGTTCGTTGACATCTTACAAGCTGTTGTCGAATGAGAGTGTTGCTGAAACAAAAATTTTAACTATAACAAGGCGGTGAAAATTGCTGTAAAAGTGCAAAATATTAGGGAAACAAAAAAATTGAGGGTGTATTGAACTATTGATTTTCCCTAGAACTTCTCTATGATAAGCTTATCTTTTCCTTTCTCGAATCTCACTTTGACCCGAACAGACGATGTTGTCTGAAATGGGAACACGCTGTCTTCGGCGAGACCTTTTGGTAGGTAGATCAAGTATTTGCCGTCTTTCCTCCTAAACAACCTTCCTTTACCTTCGCTGACCATAACGTACACCCAATTAAAATTTTACATGCTTTTAAATGAGAACTACTGTCTGGATATTTAACTTTTGCCACCATTTAGCTGAGAACATCTTGTTCATTCTTCTGTTTGAAAATGTAACAAAATATTAATTCCACGCTTTTCTTATAGAAAGAATCTCATCAAATCAAAGCCCTAGTCCTTACATGTTCTATGGGAGTTAGCTAGCCAAAATGAGTCTTAAACTGTTGAGTTCAGCGATGCTCATGTATTCAATGAACATAGGAATACTTGTCACCATCATTCCATTGTTTTCACAAGAACTTGGCGCCGACAACATGACTATTGGTTTTATTGGTTCTGTTTATGCTGCAGCCTATACTCTGGGGGCACTATTTTGGGGCAGGGGATCTGACATCTTGGGTAGAAAGTTAGCGCTCGGTCTTGGAATGTTAGGATACTCTGTCGTTGTCTTTCTGTTTACGTTTGTCAACGACCCCAGCCAAATTTTTGCAGTTAGATTTCTAGGGGGCCTTGCTGACGTCTCCTTTTGGACTGTGCCAACGGCTCTCATCGCAGACATGTATGCACCTGAAGAGATGGGATCGGCTCTAGGTAAAATTGGAACCGCAACGGCAATAGGTTTCATCATCGGATCAGTGTTAGTTGACATTCTGGTTGAGATTGTCAAGGTGGTTGACTATCGCGACTTATTCTACATCTGTTCAGCTTTCATTTTTCTTATATCTCTCCTAGTGTTCTTCGGAATTCAAGAAAAAACAAAACCAAGAGCTTTAAGTAGAAAAACCGAGAGTTCTTCAAAAGTTTGGCACAAGTATGGAAAGATAATGAAAAAGAATTTTGTAGTTATGTACGTTGACATAGCATTTTTTTCCATGTTTTTTGGAATTATAGTTTCTCAATTCATCGTGTATGCTAAAGACATGTTAGGTCCAGGAGAAGCCTTTGTCGGTCTCCTCATAGGTAGCTATTATGCCTCAGAAGCCATAATCCAAGTTCCAGCCGGCAAATTATCAGATGTTTTCGGTCGATATCGCATAGCTGTATTGGGATTCATTATATGTGCTTTCGGGTTTTTCGCGTTGACTTTCGCCACATCTTTAGTGCTCCTTTTAATTCCAATTGTGATCATAGGCGGAGGAATTGGAGTGCTTTATGTCGCGGTGCCCGCAGCCATTATGGATGTAGCTCCAACTTCTCAGCGGGGTCTAACCTCTGGTTTTCAGAATATAGCTTGGGGAATCGGCTACTTTGTTGGTCCAGCGCTTGGAGGCATAGTGGTTGGCTACCATATTGGTGCTCCTTATCTGCTATGTGTAATCGTATCAATGTTGGGAGTAGCCTTAACCCTGTATGGAAGTAGGATTAGAAACTCTACCTCTAAATAGTACGATCAAAATGTAATGAGTTGATTAACATGAACGAGAAACTAACCGCCAGCGTAAAAGAATTAGCCCACAGCCTAGGCGCAGACCTAGTTGGTGTTGCTCAAGCAGACTCTTTCATGGAAGCGCCAAAGGGACATCGTCCAGAAGATTTACTGCGAGGAGCCCGAAGCGTCATTGTAATGGCAATTCACTTGCTCGATGCGTCTTTTGAGTCAGCGCCAAATCGGGAGTACGCAATTACTTATAATACTGTAAATCAGGAATTGAATCGAATAGCCTTCCGTGTTGGCAGATTTCTTCAAGATAAAGGTTACCGTGCACTTCAGGTTCCAGCCTCTCCACCCTACGACATGGAACGTAACATGGGAGACTTGTCTCATAGACATGCAGGACAGTTGGCAGGTATCGGAGTTTTCGGAAAGAACAGCCTTTTGCTCTCTACAAAGTTTGGTCCAAGAATTCGATTGGTTTCAGTTATTACAGATGCTCCCTTAAAAGCTGACACGCCTTTGGATATGGACCTTTGTAAGGACTGTGACAAGTGCCTTCGGGCGTGTCCTGTTGGAGCTCTAAAAGGAGAACGAATTGTAGATAAACCTAAGTGCGATGCGCATCATGTTGAAGTGGGCGAAAAACTGCAACTTGGCGATTTGGATATTTGCGGCGTCTGTATTCGTGTTTGTCCAGTGGGTAAAACAGCCAACGACTCTTAGTGGTACAAAAAATCAAAATTTATTAAGTGAAAAACTGAGTTAATGGACAGTGAGTTCGTATGGTCGATAAGTTGAAAATGTATATCGGTGGAGAATGGGTAGACGCTGAAAGCGGCGAAACCTTCTCCGTGACAAGCCCCGTGACCGGAAAAACCCTAGCTCAAGTGGCAAAAGGCGGAAGAAAAGATGTAAAAAAAGCTGTAGACATAGCGGTGGAAGCCCAAGAAAAAGTCCAGAGAATGCCTATAAAAGAAAGAATTCAACTAGCTTACAAAGTAACCGAGTTTGTGCAACAGAACATAAACAGCTACGCAAAAGACCTCACCATGGAACACGGCAAAATACTGAAAGAATCCCTCATAGAAGTCGAGGACGTTATTCCCAACATGTTATGGAACGCTGAAGACCTCAAAAGACTTGAAACTCCAGTATTAAATGCCTACAGCAGACCCAACGTAATGCACATCGTTGTACGCGACCCCTTAGGAACAGTAGGTGTAATTACTCCTTGGAACTTTCCAATGCTTATGCCAGCAGAATTCGTGCTACAGGCCTTCCTCGCTGGCAACTCAGTTGTGTGGAAACCAGCTAGCTACACGCCAATCAGCGCAATTCACTTCATGGAATGTGTCGTTAAAGCTGGGATGCCGCCGGGCTTCATCAACATGGTGACAGGACCAGGCGACACTGTGGGAAGAGCTCTAGTGGAACACCCGATGGTTGACGGCATCTGCTTCACAGGTGAAACGACGACTGGCGAGGACATAACCAAAAGAGCTGGTCTCAAAAAGATAACATTGGAGCTTGGAGGCTTGGGTCCACTCATTGTTATGAACGACGCTAATGTTGGGAAAGCCGTGGAAGACATTATTTATGGATGCTATACAACTGGTGGCCAGTGTTGCTGTGCCAACGAAAGAATTCTCGTTCAGGAAGGCATCCATGACAAGCTCGTTAAGAGTCTAGTACCGAAGGTGAAGAAGATGAAGTTAGGCGACCCCTTCAAAAACACTACAGATATTGGACCTCTAAACAACGAGCCAGTTGTTCAAAAGGTGGAGAGACATGTTGAAGACGCAGTCAACAGAGGAGCCAAAGTTCTAGCTGGAGGAGCTAGAGCTAAAGGCTTCCCAACACAACTCTACTATCCTCCAACCGTAGTCGACGACGTCCCAACGGATGCTTTGTTCAACAACATGGAAACGTTTGGTCCAACAGCACCAATAATTACTTTCAAAACGTTAGATGACGCTATTGAACTAGCTAACGCACCACGATATGGTCTCAGCATGGCGATACACACACAAAACTTCAAAACTGCCTTAGAAGCGTGCAAAAGACTACATGCGGGTCAGGTATGCGTAAACGACTCAGTCTACTATTGGGACTATAACAATCCTTGGGGAGGATTTAGAAAGACAGGTTTTGGTCGTGTCGCTGGTAAATGGAACTTTGAAGCCTTTACAGATGTAAAAACGCTAGTCTTCAATGTTGGAAGAAGTGAGTATTAGTATTCAGAAACGTTTTTCGCCTTAAAGAAGAGGATAAGGTTACATCAACTCGTAAGCAGATGAGTGGGCTTCGCCACCCCACTTATTTTTATGCCTCTCTTCTTCAATTCAGCCAGGAATGGTTCTGGGTTAACACCTACTTCTGAAGGACGTACACCTTTAAGCTGAATGAGATCACGTGCAAGCATCTGAGCTATTATAGAAGCGGGCACTCCAGTCACGAATCCTGACGCACTTGCATTCCACTCAGGCTTAGCATCATTGATTACGTCGAAAGTACACCGTGCCTTCCCACCGTCTTTTTCACCTGTCACATCAACTCTCACTATGTGAACCTCATCGCCTTTCTCAATTTTGCGTCGAGGAAGAGAACCAAAATATCTTTCTAAAAACTCTCTGGGAGACGTTGAAACACCTTTTATGGTTATTGCTTCTTTGCTCGTGAGGCCAACTTCATCTAACATCTTGAGCTTTGACACTGCCACTGGAGAGGTTATGATTTTAAAGACGGCGTTTTTTATTCCCTTGTTTATGGTGCGGGGAATCGTTGCGGGTTCTGAATGAATCACTATGTAAGCTTTTACTTCTCCAATTGGCTTCGGGAACCTTAATGTTTCTTCCTCTGAGAAGGGAGAGACTTCCCTAATCTTGCCATTTTTGTAAGTATGTGCATTCATTGTTAGCTCGTCTAGAAGCGTCGGCACTGCATAGGCTACTTTGACACCAGTCATCTTCTTAAAAACAGCGGTGCCCGAGTACATGTAAACGCTGTCTACTTTGTCTAGTTTATTTGCTCCATGCATTACCAGTATATTGGTTATTCCAGGAGCGCAGCCGCAACCTAGAATGGCGGTTATTCCAGCTTTCTTAGCTTCGTCATCGAGTTCAAGTTGTTTCAATGTAACATGGTAAAGACCGCCGAGATCAAGGTAATGCACGCCACTTTCTATAGCAGCTCTCATCACGTTAATGTTAAATTGATAGAAGGTGGAGTTAACAACCACATTGTAGTCTTTTCTTAATAGTTTAGTTAGTCCATCGTGGTCTGTCACGTCAACCTGTTCTGCACTGACCTTATCGCTACCTATTTCATCAGCCAGTTGCTTCGTCTTTAACGCCCGCTTGTCAGCAACTACAATGTTAGCTTCAGAAGTTCCGGCTAAATCTCTTGCAATAACTGATCCCGTGTTGCCGTATCCTAACAATAAGATGTTCATGAATATTCCTCTTTACCATAAAGCCTCTTCTTTTTTCTTCTTTGTGTACGATTTCACTTGACACTACCATCCTTCGCATACAACGTCATATAACGTTTTAATATTTTCTAGCGGAGCACTGAAAGGAATTTCACATTCGGTTGACAAGATGAGACTTTTGGGGCCTCCTTCTCTTAAGCATAATTTAGCTTCTTTGTAAACATCTGATTTAGTGCCCTTAAACATTGTGTTGGCGTGATCTACACTTCCCATTAGGCAGATGTCTGGTACACGTTTTCTAATCTCTGATATGTGGTCAATAGAAAGATTCAAAACATCAGGCTTAAGTTCTAATTCCATGTCCAAATAGAGCTGATCTGAGCAGTTATGCTCGATAACGTAAAGGTTACACTTCTTTATCTCTTCCACAAGCTTCTTTGTGTAGTTCAGTATAAACTCTCTACAGTTTTTTGGATCCAAGAAGATTCTGTTCATGTAGGCATTTTCTATCATTATACCAAAGACGCCCTGTTCACTCATAGCTTTGGCATATTCAACACATCCACTCGTTACAATTTCTAAAATCTCATGCACAAAATCTGGTTTTGTCAACGTATCCATCAAAAATTTTTGGAGACCCCGTATCTCTGAAGCTACTAAAAAGGGGGAGCAAACCATACCTATAACCGGAGTATTTTTGCCTATCCGATCACTCAAAATCTTAAGACTGTCGAGCACTAATGGCATTCTCCCATCCTTATAGGGGATGGGGACACGTAAATTTTTCACTTCTTCTTCAGATGCTGCTGATCGCTCAACAATGTGTGGATACTCGTCTTTTCTTTCAATCTTACATCCTAAAGCCTCGGCTTCGATGGTTAAGCAGCCCCAAGGCGACATAACGTTATCATGACCAAATAACTCTTTAGCTTTAGTCTGAGCTTTAGCGATGCCTTCAGCATTGTAGTAGACATCGTTAAAGTTTGCTCCTAGTTCCTTCAAAACCCAGTTTCCTCCCCCAAAATATAGATATCCTGAAGGAGGTCTTTCTGTTTCTTCAAGCTTTATCGCTTTTTCAAACCGTTCAATTGAAGTCTCTGCCATCTTTCATGCTTCCAATCCTAGTGACCGTGGCTGACCGTATTTAACATTTATTTTAGCGCCTTTAGTACGAGTTCTGTGAGGTCATAGAATTTTAGCGGTGAAGCTGATTTTCGAATAGCGTCTTTGAGGTTATGGGCGCAGAAGGGACACGCCGATGTAATGATGGTTGCTCCAACATTCTGAGCCTCTTTAATTCTCTCTATGGCTACTTTCAAGGCAAAATCTGGAAAACTTGCTTTCACTCCACCTCCCGCTCCACAACACAAAGCAGTTTCCTTGTTTCTCGGCATCTCAACAAATTTTATTGATGGAATTGCCTTCAAGACTTCCCTAGGCGGTTCATAAATTCCAGAGTGTCTACTCAAGTGGCACGGGTCATGATATGTAACCGTTTCTGGCACTTCTTTTGTTAATTTTAGGCGATCTTCCTTAATCAGTTCCGCTGTAAGTTCAGACGAGTGGAGAATTTTGAACGGCAGTTCACCGACAAACTCTGGATAGTCTTGGCTAAGGGTTCGGTAACACCCAGCGCAGGAAGTAACTATTCTTTTCACTCCAGCCTTTTTTAGCGCCTCTACATTGTGTTTTGCTAACTTGAGGAATAGGTCTCTTCTTCCCACCCTAAGTGCTGGTGATCCGCAACACCATTCTTTGGGATGAAGAGTCATGAATTTCTCGCTAGCAGCGTCCAATATTTTTGCCGTGGCATCAGCGACTTCTGGTCTCCTGTAAGCTGTTGTGCAACCGACAAAGTATGCAGTGTCCGCTTTCTCTGCAACCTTAACTTCTGGCGGCAACCATTTCATCCTTTCTTCGTGAGGTTCACCGTAAGGGTTATGGACTTCTTCTATGCGTTTGGTGAAAGCGTCGTGCTCGGGTCTTGTGAAGCCTTTCTTCACGAGTTCAGCTCTTAAGTTCTCAGTTATCTTAACGGTATCCACTTCAATGGGACACCTTTCCCTGCAGAACCCACAGGTTGTGCACAGAAAAAACCTTTCCGCTAAACCTTCTGATGCATCTACCAACCCGTCCAACAACGCTAAAACAATCGCATTTCTTCCCCTCGCAGAGATAGACTCAACGCCAAGAACTGAATTAGTGACACAGTTTACTCTACAAAAACCGCAGCGGCAACGGTTGCAAAGAATTAAATCACTATAAACTTTTTTTGGGATGTCTATAAGCCGAGTCCTCCAGGGTTCATTATGTTATTCGGGTCCATTGCGCGCTTAATCGCCTTCATCACGTCTAAGGCTGAACCGTGCTCCTTTCTCATTAGATGCGGAAATCTTAGACCAACCCCTACGCAGTAGGAGGCGGTGCCTCCCAACTCTAGAGCTTTGTTCACCAACTCATCTCTTGCAGCAGCGTACGCTTCAGCCTTGGTTTCGTCAAACGCTAAGTCTATGCCCAAGTTTTCAGGAAACACCCACGAGCCCATACCCATGGATTTTATTCCTGATCTCTTAACCCATTCTTTAAGAAACTCGTAGAATTCAAGCACTTTGTTGACTGGAACTGCGGTGTCAATGCTGTCGGCGGCTCCTTCCTTGTTCATCTGGGAAAACATGTCATGTCTGTTCGCCCAATGTTCCTTCGCAACTTTGTCATCTAACTTTGTGCCGCCTTCCGCCTCTAATATAGATGTTGTACGCTTCACTTGCGCTTTAACTATCTCTTTTGCTCCTTCGTAGTAGAGAAGTACGGTTGCTTCCTGTTCATCTGCGGGGTCTTCAACGTAAGAAGATGTTGGGTTTAATCCGTTCCTTAAAATTTTGAGCAAAGTTTTGTAAGCCTTTTCAAAACTGTTGAAGGAGTAAAGGAGGAAAACTCTCTCTTCTGGCAACGGATGTATTCGTAAAAGCGCTTCAGTTATCACTCCCAAAGTTCCTTCAGCGCCGATGAAGAGGCTGTTAACGTCAAAACCAGTAGACGACTTCGGTACTTCTCTGGTTTCAACAACAACACCAGTGGGCAACACCACCTTAAGCGACACCACAAGGCGTCCCATGTCTCCATACTTGCCAGCTCTCCATCCTAATGACCTAGTTGATATGCATCCCCCTACGGTGGCGGTGGGAAAACTGCCTGGGTCGTGACCAAAAGTGAAGCCTTTATCGTTTAGTGTTTCTTCCAATTTTTGAAGTATCACGCCAGCTTGAACCTTCACACTCATCGAGTCTTCGTTTATGTTGAGTATTTTGTTCATTCTGGTTAGGTCTAAAACAACCCCTCCCTTAGATTGGAACAGCAGAGCCAGCGTAGTTGGTTCCAGAACCCCTCGGAGTTAAAGGTATACGATGTTTATTCGCAAGCAACACTATCTCACGTACCTCATCTGTTGTTGCAGGACGTACAACAGCGATGGGTTTTACGCCTAGCTTTGGATGAGTTAAAAGGGGATATCGGTCCCGAGAGTAAGCTATCAGATCGTATGGTTCATGTAAAACGTTGTTTTTTCCAACGAGCCCAGTTAAAAGCTTAACAATGCCTTGAGAGCTTACATTGCCGGTGTCGTTCACTTTCAACCTACCCTACGCCACGTTTTATATGTATGTTCTCTTTTTAACTGGTTTTAACTTTACGCAATGTTTCTCTTGATCATTGAATGAGTGACAAGATTTTACGAACCAAAAGCGTCAAGGTAACAATAAAGGAGTTGCTCACACACATTTTCCCAAAAAGTCCATACTTATCTATTAAATGCGCCCATTATTACTGAAGGATAAGACATGTACCTAACCAAACAAGAGGAACAAATGCTCGCTGGAGAACAGGGAGAAGCTGTTCAGCTGGCAATGGAAATACTAACCAAAGTTGGAGACATATATGGCGCAGAAAAAATGATAAAAATTGCAAGCGCTCACACCGTTATGACTCCATATCGAGACATCATGGATGCAGGAGTCGAAATATGCGAAAAATTTGCTGAACTAGGAGCAAAATACTCTGTTCCAACAACTTTAGACCCAGCTGGAATGGACCTACAGCGATGGCGAGAACTCAAAATTCCAGAAGACTACGCAGAAAAACAGATGAGAATTGTAAGAGCCCAAGAAAAGCTCGGTGGAATTCCAGTATGGACATGTACCCCCTATCTACACGGCAACATACCGATGCCAGGTCAACACTTAGGATGGTCTGAATCCTCAGCCGTAGTCTTCGCCAACTCAGTCATGGGAGCTAGAACAAATCGACTGACCGCAGTGGTTGACATGGCTGCGGGGATAACTGGCAGAGTGCCAAAGTTTGGGCTTCATTTAGACGAAAACAGACAAGGGAAAATACTGGTTAAAATTAACGTCAAACCCAAAACCTTAACGGACACCGATTACCCAGCAATAGGCTACTTCATCGGCAAACAGGTTGCTGATAAAATTCCTGTTCTCACAGGAATTCCTCGCAGCGTATCCATTGATCAGCTGAAAAATATGGGTGCGGCTATGGCTGCTTCTGGGTCAGTGGCGCTCTATCACATACCTGGCGTTACTCCTGAAGCAAAAAACGTTGACAAGTCTTTTCAGAAGAAGGAATGGGAAGACACTGTAGAATTGGGGATGAGAGAGTTGAAACAAACTAAAGAGGAAATGTGCACAGTCAGAGCTGGAGAAGTTGACTTCATTACAGTGGGCTGTCCACACTATTCTATCATGGAGATAAGGAAACTGGCAACACTATTGAAGAACAAGAAAATCCACAAAAGAACTAAGTTTTGGATTTACACAACCAGACATGTGGAAATGCTAGCGAAAAGAGCAGGATATTCCAGCATTATCGAAGCTAGTGGCGCACAGATTTTAACCGAAACATGTATGTTGGTGTCTCCAACCGACATCTACGGATTCAAAACTTTGATGACTGATTCAGGGAAATGCGCATGCTATGCGCCAGCATTGTGCAAAACTGAAGTGGTGTACGGAAGCTTTAAAGACTGCGTCGAAACAGCAATCAAAGGCTCTTTACAATAAATCAAAGTGATGACTATGCAGGATACTAAGCTTACTCTTAAAGGATATGGAGTGGTGAAAGGCATCGCTGAAGGACCAGCCCTAGTCAGTGAACAGAACATCAGTCTTTGGGGCGGATTAAATCCACAAACAGGTTTAATCATTGATAAAAGACATGAACTATACGGACAACAAGTGAAAGGTAAAGTTTTAGTTTTCCCGTACGGAAAAGGCTCTACAACAGGAGCCATCGTGTTGCTTGAAGCCGTTAGATGTGGAAACGCGCCAGCAGCCATCATCAATGTTAAAACAGAACCCATCCTGGCCAGCGGAGCCCTAATGGCGCAAATATTTTACAAAAGGAAGATACCAATAGTTGACAGACTTGAAAAAAACCCTGTAAAAACTATACATACAAACGATTACGTGAGAGTAAACGGAAATAAAGGGCTAGTTGAAATCACGTGTACGTGCAACCATAAATAACGTGTTAAGACAAGAGAAATATTTTTGATTGGTAACTATGAGAGCCTTCCTTCCACTATTTCTTTGTAAACGAAGCCCCTCTCAGTTAACTCCTTCAAAAAGCCATCTCTTTCCTCACTTGTCAAACCTTCCGGCGGAACAACCCCCTTAGTTTTTATCCGCCCCGAGCCAAGCATATACGTAAAGATGGCGCAGGAAGTGCCTACTATGCCAGGGCGCTCCAGAAAGCTCCGCCCATATTTTTTGTATACTTCACGAAGAGTCATGCGAGGCGTCGCTGGGAAATATTTGTAGGTTATTTTCACACCTGCTTTTTTGCCCTTAATTTCTATTACATCGGTCATAACTGTTTCCAAGAGTATATCATCTTCAATTTTCTTAACCAACTCATCTGTTGTTGGGATAGATTTAGTTAATTTGAAGAAAAGCTTCCGCGGAGCCACTTTAACACCATCAACTTCAATAGGTTTTTCACTGAATAGACCAAGCTCTGTTAAAGCCTTAGCTATAAACAGCGTAGGCTGCCAACCCACCTTCATATTCACTTTTTTAAGTCCCTTAATAAAATAAGGCAACGTGAAAACTTCTTCATGCACATGATACACAACAGTACAAGGACCTACTGGCTCAGGAAACGGGTAAACTTCCTCTCCTCCAAACAAAGGAGCAGTTTTTCGTTTTCCATTTTTAAAAATCACTGGAGTCTCTATATAGTCCCGCCACATGGTTTCTGGAGACCAAGTTTCCAAAAATAGTTCTTTTCCTTCATAGACCCGAGTTCCTGGCATAATCCTAACGGCAGTTCTTATTAGTACTTCTTCCACGCTGTCCAACTGGTCAGCAGCACGTGCTATGAGTACATTAGTGACCCCTGGAGAAATACCTGTGTTAATAAGAGCGGTTAAGCCAGCTTTCCTCCATTTTTCGTTTTGCCCTAGTTGTTCATCAGTTACGTATGGAGGACCAGATGCCATATCTACATAATTTGCCTTTGATTTAAGAGCGGCTTCCATTATCAGAAGATCGAACCTAGGTAAAACCGCATTTACTATTAGGTCAACTCCTTCTGCAACCTTTAACATTTCTTCAATGTTCCCTGCGTTGACGCGGTGGCTGGAAACTTTTGAGCTCTTCAGCTTCTTTGCTAAGCCATCAGCTCTTTTCAAATCTATATCTGTCAGCCTTATCTCGTCAACGTCTGCTTTTTCAATTAAGTATTTAGCGATGGTAGCTCCTTGTTCTCCACATCCTATTATCAACACTTTCATTTTGACCAACGCATCAGATGCAGTTCCGCTGCTTTAAAAGAATTTTCCTGGAAGAGCCAGTAGTATCGAACGTAGCTAATTTTGCATTCGTAAACTCAAAAACAAACTAAAAACCAATCGTGAATGGTGGGCCGGGAGAGATTTGAACCCTATCCACAGTGGAGATATTCCCCGCAAATTCCACTTTTTTGGGTGTCCACGAGTCCTGATCTTTAGGCTCTCTTGAACTTTGTTATCTTCATGTCTTTTACGAAGGCTTCTCCCCAGATATGGTTGAGAGGCTTCGCTTTAGCTACGTCTACGACGTCATCGAAAGCTTCATCTTTTACCTCGGCTTCTAGTACTTCACCTATTATCCAGACATTCCTCTCGAAGAGTGATATGTAACTGGTCATTTTGCATTCAAGCCAACCGTAGGCTTCTTGAATTCGGAGCGGATTGATATGATTGGCCTTGATCTCTGTTAGTCCGCATTCTTCAATCTCACTAACCTCGTAGGGGAAGTCTTTTTCCATTATCTCCATTAGGGNNATGTTTCGCCATGTGTCATGGTTCACGTTTGAGGAGAAACCGAAGAGCGGCTTAGGTTTGGTTGCCATCGGTGAGTTCCAGCTGAAAGGTGCAGCATTGGAGACTCCACCCGGTGAGATTGTAGATATAACAACCGTCGGTCGAACTAGCAGCTTGTAGAAGTTCTTCAATTCAAGCTTCATCCATACCACCATTAACATTTTCATATGTTTTCTGAAGCTTTAGAGTTTTTCTAAAAAGTTGTTTCACCTGCATACAATATGCTACGTCCCCGGCTGGACTTGAACCTCGTCCGCAATGGACATATCCGTTCCAGAATCTCTTTTTTCATTTCGGTGGGAATCGTTTTTCTTTCAAATTAGAGACTTGCGTCTCAACGGTCATTCAGTTTTTTCCGGATCTTGTTCATAATGCTATTCCAAACAGATGTTCCATGCGCGCAAATGCGCGTGCAAAATCTTAAATGAAGAGATGCCTCCCTAACTGATTCAGGTGAGGGTATGTCTGACTTCACCTTTCTGATAAAAGAGGCGATGATAGTTGATGGAACCGAGAGGAAGGCATTTTATGGGTCCATTCGAGTTGAAGGTGAACGTATCATTGATGTGGTGGAGAGGGCTTCAAACGCCCGCGCCGACATGGTCATAGATGCTACGGGTCTTGTAGCTTCTCCAGGCTTCATTGATATGCATTCTCACTCCGACTTTGAGCTATTGGTGAATCCCCTCGCCGAGAGCAAGGTCCGACAGGGCGTGACCACCGAGGTCATCGGAAACTGTGGTGGCTCCGCCGCACCGCTCAACGACCTCCTTAAGGAGGACATCCTAAAGAC
>JABAOH010009823.1_pt2 | contig 34535 bp, 31 predicted proteins | sample 7062181 | NCBI WGS metagenome assembly JABAOH01 (sample SAMN14538630, study PRJNA623070) | marine sediment metagenome | biome: marine biome [ENVO:00000428]; feature: marine pelagic biome [ENVO:01000023]; material: deep marine sediment [ENVO:00002113]; isolation source: pool of 5 deep marine... | reverse complement strand
CATTTGCATTCACCTGGTTATATTCGAAGTTGTTATGAAAGATAATATTATTCTTGGAATCCACTGTTCTAATAAATATTCCATAATCTCCACAGTTACTTATAATATTCCCAATAATAGTATTGTTTGAACTTTCACCAATCCACATCCCTGTTTCCTTGTTAAAACTGATAATATTATTTAAAATAAGATTATCTGATGATTGATCAAGACCGATTCCTATCATGTTTGCTTTAAAGTTATTATATGTAATGTTGTTCCCTTTTGATTTACTCATGCTAATACCCCAATTAAAATTTCTACCTGACAGATTTCCAAAATAATTACCAGAAATCGTATTATTGTCACTTGACCATAAATCTATTCCAAATAATTCGTAATTAAAAAAAGTGTTACCTTTTAATGTGTTATTACATGACCTCCAAATTCGTATACCTCCAAAGGTATTAATGATGATATTGTCTGAAAAAGTGCAAAATCCAAAACCAATATCATCAATACCATACAAATTAGGGTTTTGTAAAGTAAACTCATGGATACTTACTACATCTGATTTTATAAGAATATTATGACTGTTTCCATTAGCATCTATGATTGTTGTGTTTCTATCTTCTCCGATTAAATTAATACTCTTGTTAATTTGAATGCTTTCATGATATGGTGAAGAATCATCATAAACGAAAACTATATCACCATCGACTGAATCATCAATTGCATCTTGAATCCTAGTATAATTCCCAGGACCGCTACCACCAACATATAAGATATTACCATTGTCAAGTATTAATGGTTGCTCTATCCTTGAAACCTTAACATTAAATCCAAGACTAACAGGGATAAATGTAGAACACATCAACAAGAAGCATATTCCAAATGCAAGAGACCTTTTACTCAAACTGTTACCTCCTCCAATAATTTAAATCAGATATGGGTATATAAAACTTTTTGATGGGATTAATCCTATTTTAAAAAATATAACTGATTATTTTCTGCAGTATTGGAAACATATCAATAAAACTCAACCGCACAAACCACGAATATTAAAATACAACACATTAATTTTATCAGACGAAAACATATCAACCATATCCACAGCCTCAACTCTAATTTTACACATCCCAAATAGTGTTTCATCCAAAGCCCACTCATAAAAACCAGTATCTGGATTCAAAACTCCTTCTCCCTTAAATACACCATTAATATAAAAATTAACCTCTTTAATACCAGAAATATCATCAACAGCATCTACAGAAATATTTATCTTTCCGAATACAAGATTTAACAAAGAACTCCGTTTCTCTTTATTACATATATAAAGATGGTTCTTTGAAGGTTTTACAATCGAACATCTAGGTGGAGTATTATCGCTTTTAAAGGCATATATATACCCATTCTCTGAGCCTATGAATGCCATTCCATTAGCAATAGCAGGTGAAGAATATCGCATATTGCTACCTATATTAAATCTCCATAAAAGCTCACCATTTGATGCATTTAAACAATAGAACTTATCATCATCAGAGCCTACGTAAACTTTTCCATCAGCAATACCTGGGGAACTACTAACATCCCATTCTGTCTCATAGGTCCAAATCACCTCACCATTTGTAGCATTAAAACAATATACCTTAAAACCACAACCAATATATAATTTATCTTCAAAAACAGCAGGAGATGAACTACTACCACCTTTTTTATTCGTCCATATTGTACTACCATTAAAAGCATTTAAACAATAAAATGTTTGGCCAAATGTATTAACATAAACTTTATTATTATAAATAGCAGGAACACTAGTTGCTACAAATAATCCATAACGAGTCCATATAATCTCTCCAGTTTTCGCATTAAAACACATCATTCGACTATTTGCAGATGCAGATGCTAAATAGACCATATCATAAGCAACAGTGGGAGAGCTAACTATAATATCTCCAATTTTAAAAGACCATATGAACTCACCATTTGTAGCATTCAAACAATATAATTTACCATCATATGCCCCAATATATACCATTCCACTGTCAACTACAGGAGAACTATACACATTTCCTCCTGTCTTATAAGTCCATATGACATTACCATAATCTGCATCTAAACAATACACCTTATGATTATAAATTGAACCGATGTAAACCTTACCATCAACAACAGTGGGAGAACCCAACAAGTCACTTCCCAAATCGGTAGACCATATCAATTGACCATTTACAACATCCAAACAATATATATTATTATCAAGGGAGCCAATGTAGACTTTATAATCAACAACAACAGGAGAACCCAAAATAGGACCTCCAGTTTTAAATCTCCATACATTGAAGAGATAATCCTCTACTTTTGATGTAGAATATCCAGTATGCTGTGAATCATGATGGAACATTGGCCACCAATCAATATCATTATTTGATGAATTTGAAACTGGTTCCATTTCATTTAATGTTTTTATATTACTACCAAATGTAACAGGTAAAAATACAAAAATCATCAGCAGCATAAATATTCCAAATGCAAGAGACCTTTTGCTCAACTTTGTTACCTCCTCCAATAATTTAAATCAAATGATGGGTATATAAAACTTTTAGATGGGATTAAGACTAAATTCTAAAGAGGGATATGGTTTCTTTTTAATTATTATGAAATTTGGGGTTCTTAAGGGTAATAGGGGAACAATCCACAAAAACCAAATGCTAAAAATTGTATAATGTAATAATTTAGTACAATTATATATGCAATATTGTATATTATTTCACGTAAATTTGGAAAGTATTCGTATAAAGTTTGTATTAAGATTACAATTGGGGTTAAACCTCTATACAAACCCCAAAATATTTTACAAAGAATAGGAAAAGGTGGGTCATCTGTTAATTCTTCTTTTAGAATTGTAATCTCATTTGATAACTCCTCACTTATCTCTCTTAATTCAGGATTATACCTTGATAATACCAACAACAACTTTGTATAGACTTCCAACCTGTTTAATTGCTTCTCCAATCTAATAAGATGTCTACTATCAATCTCTTTACAATTGCAATCCCTGCTTTTCATTATAGGACGTACACTTTCATTCCAATCACTTTCTTTTCCATAGATGTCTTTAGCTTTACAACGGATGTTATTATCCCAATCTACTTTATCCCAAGTATGCTTATAGCTCATAATTTCTCCTGAGGGATAATAAAATGACCATCCATCACTTGTCCCGTCGCCCCATTCAACATAATAGGATACATTTTGACCTTCTGGGTCTGTCGTGATGAAACAATATTCATATTCGCAACCAACCTTTGGGATAGGTTCACCAATAATTCTTGGTGGATTGGGAGGGTGATTATTATCTTTCAAACCCTTACTTTTAATATTAGAATAAGCAGATGATACACTAACACCAATCAGAAGCAAGATTATGCTAAAGGTGATGGTTTTCTTGCATATGTTTTTCATATTTTTTCCCATATATTATTAATTAAATTAAGCAGGACTGATTTTCACACTATCAGCATGTCCAATAAAAATACAAACCCAAGTAAGAACTCCACCGATTGCTAATCCTCTGAAGCCTTTTACCCCGATATAAACTTCAAATGGCTCACCTGTATACCAAGAAATTCTAGTCCTTCCATTCTGTCCAATAAAAGCTCCATTGTATTTCTATTTACCATAAGTACCATCAGTAAAAATCCATCCATTGGATATATATACATAACCTACTCCAAAAGCCTTTCCACCAAAACCAATATCTCCCTTATAAAAAATCAAGCCACCACCAGTATCGACTCGATTTACCTTTCGTGTGTAAACTACCTTACCCGTAATAAAACAATTAGTGTTTTCTAAAAAACCTCCTTTTATATTTTTAAGATTTTCATTATCAGAGTCTACAGAAACTGTTTAAGTAGATGTTTTATCCTCCACAGCAAAAGCAGGATGAATACCAACACCTATAAACAATATAATTATCCCAATGGCAAGTATTTTACTAAACAGGTTTCTCTGCATAAAACCTCCCTCTCATTATCATATTCAAATCTGATAGGAAGTATTTAACATTAATGACAAAACTTATCAAATATCGTCGAAATATTCCGCCTTAAAAATAATTAATCCGCTGTTCGACCGTGGAATTATATATTAAATCCATTGTATGATATTACTACTATAATTTAATTTATTTTTTAATAAATTAGATATAAACCAGTATAGATTATTTTTATGTGTTTTTCCATAATATTTAAATTATTTATTTATATCTTGCTTTCTAATGATAATTACAAAACAGAAAGATTTTGAGGATTTATTAAAAATAATTGGAAAAGGTCCTGTTTTTATAATTGGATGTAGTGAGTGTGCAACTGTATGTAAGACAGGCGGAGAAGAAGAAGTTATACAGATTAAAGATAAATTTAATAAAAATAATATTAAAACCACAGGTTGGGTCATATTAGATCCAGCATGTCACTTATTAAATGACAGGCGTCTTTTAAAGAATTATAAAAATGAAATCTCAAAAGCAAAGAAAATTCTTGTTCTTGCATGTGGAAATGGGGTTCAAACAGTGTCAGAGCTTATCGATGATATTGATGTAATTCCTGGAACTGATACTATCTTTTTAGGAGAGATTAAACGTTTAAATGAATTTGAAAAACGTTGTATGATGTGTGGAGATTGTTTAATAGATATTTTTGAAGGAGTTTGTCCAATTACTAGATGCCCAAAAAGTATGTTAAATGGTCCATGTGGTGGTGCAATTAATGGAAAATGTGAAATTGACAAAGAGTTAGACTGTATCTGGGATATAATTTACAAACTTTTGAAAAAAAGAGGAGAATTGGACAGATTAAAAAAGATCAAGGAACCAAAAGATTGGTCTAAATCTATAGGTTTTAGGAGGATTCTTTAATATGCATCAAAAGAGTAATTTAGAAAAAGTTCTTTCTAAGAAAAAATTTGCTGTTACTACAGAAGTTGGTCCTCCTAAGGGATCAGATCCTAGTAAAATAAAAAATAAAGCAAAATTATTGATGGATTATGCAGATGCATTTAATGTTACAGATAATCAAACAGCAGTTGTAAGACTTTCTAGTATAGGTGCATCTTTTATTCTACTAAATTTAGGTTTAGAGCCTATCATGCAAATCACTTGTAGAGATAGAAATAGAATCGCTATTCAGAGTGACATTCTTGGTGCTGCAGCAAACGGAGTAAAAAATATTTTATTTTTAACAGGTGACCATCAATCTTTTGGCAATCATCCAACTGCAAAAGGTGTTTTTGACATTGATTCTATTCAACTTATTCAGATTGCAAAAAATATGAGAGATAAGGGCATTTTTCAGAGTGGAGATAAAATACTAGCTGGTAATCCTGATATTTTTATTGGAGCAGCAGCCAATCCATTTGCAGATCCCTTTGAACTTAGAGTTGATCGTCTTGAAAAGAAAATCGATGCTGGTACAGAATTTATTCAGACTCAGAGTGTTTTTAATTTAGAAAAATTTAATATTTGGATGGATGAAGTAAGAGCCAGAGGACTTCATAATAAAGTTTTTATTCTTGCAGGTATCACTCCCTTAAAATCTCTTAAGATGACTGAACGTATGAAATTTTTTGTTCCTGGTGTTGATATCCCAGATGGAATATATAACAGAATGAAAAAAACCAAAGATCCAAAAAAAGAAGGTTTTGAAATTGCTATTGAATTAATAAATAGTGTAAAAAAAATTAATGGTATTGCCGGTCTACATATAACTGCACTTTTTTGGGAGGAAATTATTCCTAGTTTGGTTAAAAAAACCCAGCTTTATCCTAGACCTTAAATTTTTATTATTTATTTTTTCAATAAGAATTTTTTTAACAGCAAAATATCTATATAACATTTCTATAACCAGGTTTTAAAAACAATTAACGGGAGATTTCAGTTTATGACTAAAAATGATATGAAAAAAATAATGGTTATTGGTGCGGTTGGTCAAATAGGTTCAGAACTTACCATTTCTTTACGTGAAAGATATGGAAACGAAAATGTTTTGGCATGTGGTAGAAAGACAAAACCAAGTAAGAGTCTTTTTGAGTCTGGCCCCTTTGAGTTTATTGATATACTAAATAAAGAAACAGTTGAAAAAGTTGTAAAAGATTATGATATTGATACAATATATAATATGGCTGCAATTCTTTCTGCTGCTGGAGAAGAAGACCCTATAAAGTGTTGGAATGTAAATATCAATGGTTTATATAATGTCTTGGAAATTGCCAGAAAGCACAATATGACACGTATTTTTGTTCCAAGTTCTATTGCTGTTTTTGGTCCTGAAACCCCTAGAAACAATACTCCTCAAGATACCATTTTAAAACCTAAAACTATATATGGTGTGACAAAAGTTGCAGGTGAACTTTTAGGTGATTACTATTTTAATAAATTTCATTTAGATATCCGAGGGATTCGATATCCTGGAATTATTAGTAGCGAAACACTTCCTGGCGGTGGAATAACAGATTATGCAGTTGAAATTTTTTATAAAGCAATAGAATATAATAATTATACATGTTTTGTAAAAAAAGATACTGTTTTGCCCATGATGTATATGCCTGATTGTATTAAAGGAACCGCCGATTTAATGGAGGCAAGCATTTCAAAATTAAAACATCATTGTGATTTTAATTTGGCATCAATGAGCTTTTCTGTAGATGAACTAGTAAATGAAATTAAAAAGCATATTCCTGAATTTAATTGCATATACAAACCAGATTTTAGACAAAAAATTGCAGATTCTTGGCCAAGGTCAATTGATGACTCTGCAGCAAGAAAGGAGTGGGGCTGGAAACCGTCGTATAATCTTTCAACAATGACAGTAGATATGCTAGAAAAATTAGATAAAAAATTAAAATAAGAAAATTTATAAAGAAAAAAAAGGTGGAAATCTATTTTTTAATGCCACCAATTATGCTTCCAGTTTTGATTCCACCAAGATTTAATCGGCACATATGCCCAAGTTTGCCAATTCTCTGATTTTATTTGATAGAGATGATTCCAAACTTCATCCCAATTTTGTCCTTCTACCCAAGCAAGATAATCCCAGTCACCTGCAATACTTGCTCCACATGTTGTCCAATTCCATTGTTTTAATTTATGGTTTGCCTCATTTAATCTGTCTTCTCTGAATAGAACCCAGGCTCCAGCAGGCTTCTCCCACCACCAGTTGTCGTTTTTATATCCATTGTATACCATATGTGAACTGGTGTGTTCTACTTCATACCATTCTTTTATGGTTTCTACGCATTTACGAATCATTTCCCAATTTGAGGCATCGAACCATACTATTACATCCCAATTTCCGTCTACTAACCATGTCCCTATAACGTTATCCCAGCTTTGAAAGCGTTTCCAGACCTCATGTGCTTTCCCTTTTTGTGTTTTTATAAAAACATAGGCAGATCTATTTTTCCAATCCATTTTTATCTCTCCAAACACTCATCCAGATATTAATAGATATGCAGAAGTATGACTTATACCTTTTGGATAAATTTAAGATTTTTAATACAAAGGTTTTTGTGCTTGTTTTTAATTATATACATTAGAGATGATTATTATGCAAGAATTAGAGGAGAGAGAAAGATCTATGGGTAAAGATACACAAATTATTAGAAATTATCTTGGTGATGAAGCTGATTATTTATTAGAGTTTAATGAACCTAAAGTTGATAGAAAATTTTTACATTTTCCAGGTCCTGATTTTGTTGATAGAATTTTTACTGACTCAGATAGGCCAACAAATGTTTTAAGAAATTTAAAATCAATTTATTTTAATGGTCGTCTTTCTGGAACCGGTTATTTATCAATCTTACCTGTTGATCAAGGAATTGAGCATTCTGCTGCAGCTTCTTTTACTCCTAATCCTATATATTTTGATCCTGAAAATATTGTAAAACTTGCAATTAATGGTGGTTGTAATGCTGTTGCCTCAACCCTTGGTGTTCTTGGCGCTGTTTCTAGAAAATATGCACATAGGATTCCTTTTATACTTAAAATAAACCACAATCAGCTTTTGACTTATCCAAATAGTTTTGATCAAATTTTATTTACCAATGCTGAAAAAGCTTGGGATTTAGGTGCTGCTGCTATTGGTGCAACTATTTATTTTGGATCTGAAGAATCAAATAGGCAGATCGTTGAAATTAGTGAAGCCTTTAAATATGCACATGAATTGGGATTGGCAACTATTTTATGGTGTTATTTAAGAAATCCTGCTTTTAAAGTTGAAGGTAATGATTATCATTCTTCTGCAGATCTTACAGGTCAGGCAAATCATATTGGTGTTACTATTGAAGCAGATATTGTAAAACAAAAACTTCCCACTATAAATGGTGGTTATATTGCTTTAAATAAGAATGGTGTCAGTTTTGGAAAAATGGACAATAATGCCTATGATAAACTTATGTCTGATCATCCTATAGATTTGACTAGATATCAAGTTTTAAATTGTTATTTGGGACGAGTTGGACTTATTAATTCAGGTGGTGCATCAGGTGAAAATGATTTTGCTCAAGCTGTTAGAACCGCAGTTATCAATAAAAGAGCTGGTGGTACAGGTTTAATATCAGGTAGAAAGGCCTTTCAAAGACCAATGGAAGAGGGAGTTAAACTTTTAAATGCTATTCAAAATGTATATTTATGTGAAGATGTAACTATTGCATAGTTACAAACTCTTTTTATTCTATAAAATTTAGGCATACCAAAATTTATTTATACTAGTTATTATTATATATTATTTAGGTATACCTAAAAATTGGGTTTTAAAAATATGGAAAAAATAATGCTTTTATCTCAACTTACAGTAAATCAAAGAGCAAGAATCATCAACTTGAACGGTGGATTTGGTTTTCAAAGAAGATTAAGAGTAATGGGTATAAGAGAGGGACAAATTATAAAAGTTGTTTCAAGACAACCCCTGAGAGGACCCTTTACAATTGCCATTGGTGGTAGTCATATAACAATCGGTCGCGGCATGGCAAACAAAATCGTTGTTGAGGTGTTGTGATAAAAAAGATCGTTTTAATGGGAAATCCCAATGTTGGTAAAAGTGTAGTTTTTTCAAGACTTACTGGTGCAAATGTAATTGCATCCAATTATCCTGGAACAACAGTTGATTTTTCAAAAGGAAAGATGAGATTTGAAGGTGAAAGATATGAAATAATTGATGCTCCAGGAACTTACTCTCTTCAACCTTCTAATAAAGCTGAAGAAGTCTCTTTAAAAATGTTTAAGCAAGCAGATATTATCGTAAATGTAGTTGACTCAACAAATTTGGAGAGAAACTTGTATCTTAGTTTAGAGATACTTGAACAAAAAAAGCCTGTAATAATTGTATTAAATTTATGGGATGAATGTAAACATCTTGGAATACATATTGATGAAAAAAAATTAGAAGAAATATTAAGAATTCCTGTTGTTCCAACTGTTGCTTTAACTGGAGAAGGGATTAAGGATTTAGTATCAAGAATAAAGGATGCTCGGGTAAATGAAAAAATTAAACCAACAAGTGAAGAAGGGCGATGGATAGCAATAGGATCCATCGTAAAAAAAGTTGAAGAAGTAGAACATAGACATCACACCTTAAAAGATAGAATCTCAGATTTAACAATCAGACCATTAACCGGCATTCCTATTGCTGCAGGAATTATTTTTGTTTGCTTTTGGATTGTAAGATTAATTGGTGAAAATCTAATAAGTTATGTGTTAGATCCAATATTTAATAATTTGTATCTTCCCTTAATTCAGAACTTAAGTGGCAAACTAGGTTCCGGATTTTTACATACACTTTTAATTGGAGAGTTTGGAATTCCAATAAATTTTGTTGAATCCCTGGGAATACTTACAACTGGATTATATATACCAATCGCTGTTGTTTTACCTTATATTATTGCATTTTATTTTATACTCTCTATTTTAGAAGATACTGGTTATTTACCACGGCTTGCAACACTTGTTGATAATATTTTTCACAAACTTGGAATGCATGGTCACGGAATTATACCCATGTTTTTAGGACTTGGTTGCAATGTTCCTGGTGCCCTTTCAACAAGAACACTGGAAACAAAAAAACAGAGATTTATTGCAGCAACGCTACTAGCAATAGCTGTACCTTGTATGGCACAAATGGCAATGATATTTGGAATTTTAGGAAGATCTGGACTTTATTATATTGGTCTTGTTTTTATTACACTTGCAATACTTTATATTATAATAGGCTTGATATTAAATAGGTTTATAAAAGGTGAAAGCCCTGAAATTTTTCTTGAAATACCTTCATATAGAATGCCTAGTTTTAAAGCAACTTTAAAAAAGACATGGATGAGAATAAGATGGTTTTTAAAAGAAGCAATACCGTTTTTATTTCTTGGAGTATTGATTATTAATTTATTATATGTAATTGGTTTTTTACAATGGTTGGGAAATAATCTTACTCCTGTTATGGAGGGTTTATTTGGACTACCAGGTGAGGCAAGTACTGCACTTATAATTGGTTTTTTAAGAAAGGATCTTGCCACAGGAATGCTACTAACAATTGAAGGCATGAGTGCATTGCAACTGGTAATTGCAGCGGTAATGCTTACAATTTATTTCCCATGTGTTGCAACCTTTAGTGTTTTGTTGAAAGAATTAGGATTTAAAGATATGCTTAAATCAACTGCAATAATGGTTTTAACTGCAATTATTGTGGGAATAATTTTAAAATTGATACTTTTGGGAGTGTGAAAATATGAGAAAAAAAACAATTGAAGATTATATTGAACTAGTTTATAATCTTCAAAAAACAAAAAAAAGAGTTCATACAAATGATATTGCTAGTGCCTTTAACATTAATCCTGCAAGTGTTACTGAAATCTTTCAAAAATTAAGTGAAGAAGGCCTTGTAAACTATAAAAAATATAGCGGAATAATGCTTACAAAAAAAGGAAAAATACTTGCATTAAAAACAAAAAGTAAACATGAAAAGCTTACTGAATTTTTAATACTACTTGGAATTGAGAAAAAAATTGCAGAAAATGATGCCTGTGAAATGGAACATATCTTGCATCCAAGTACAATGAATGTTATAGATAAATTTGTAGAAGTAATTAAACAATGTGAAATGACTCCTTTTTGGTTGGGGCGATTGAAGATTTATATCAATACTGGAAAACTACCAAAGTGCCCAGCTGATTTATATGAAATTTGTATAAAATATTCAAAAATAAAAAATTGAGAAATGAATTATAATTAATTTGAAGGTAATTTAAACAGTCTATTCAAGACTTATTGCTCCTTCAGGGCACTCATCGACACATGTCCCACAAACAATGCACTCATCGTTGTCAATAATTGCACTATCATCAACCTTAATTGCTTCAACAGGACATCCATCTGCACATGTGCCACATCCAGTACATTTATCTTTATCTACTATTGCTGCCATTATTTGGGGCATATAATTAGGTTCTTTTAATAATTTTCTCAAAATTCTGACAAATCAGTTTTATAGTTTACTTGTATTTAGGTCTATAAATCTAAGAGTCAAAACTAGGATATATATATGAAGCATTCATTTAAGGTTGGATTTAGTTTTGGACTTACTTCTGGAATAATTACAACTCTTGGACTAATGATAGGTCTGTATTCAGGAACAAACTCTCAACTAGTTGTAATAGGAGGTATTTTGACAATTGCTATTGCTGACTCAATGTCAGATGCATTAGGTATTCATATTTCTGAAGAATCTGAAAATACACACTCATCAAAAGAAATATGAGAGTCAACATTTGGAACCTTTTTTTGTAAATTTATTGTTGCTACTTCATTTATGATTCCAGTTATTATTTTTAAGTTGAGTTTTGCAATAATTATCTGTATTATATGGGGTCTTTCTCTTCTTTGTATATTTAGTTTTTATTTGGCAAAAAATCAAAATGCCAAATCTTGGAAGGTTGTTATAGAGCATTTAATAATTGCAGTAGTTGTAATAATTCTAGCTTATTACGTAGGCCATTTTATAAAATTATATTTTAGCTATTGAAACATTTGAAAGATTTCCTATGAAATTAATCTATACATTTATTAAAAAAGGTTAAATATTTATATATTTTGATTAATTAAGTTTTGGAGGAAAATTAAAATGAAAAAACTATCAATTTTGTTTTCTATTTTTATATTAGTTCTTACAAGTTATAGTGTTGCTGCTCATGTTCCTTATTTAGAGCATTCTGATTTTTCAGTAGAAAAACCCTTTGTTGTAAGAAAATCTATTCTTCAATCTATAGCAGTATATTCTTGGCTTAAAAATGATAAAGTAAATCCATGTGAAGATATTGACATTTACAAATTTAAAGTTAGAATTCCAAATATTAGAATATATGTTGAACTTATTGGACCTGTATGTGATGGCTTTTATGAAAATTTTATTCCATGGTTTGCATTAGTAGGCCCAGATTTACCTGATCCAGGTCAAAGTCTGCCCTTTGAAATACCCTCAGGGTATGGTGCAATAATAAAAGAAAATGTAAAACCTGGAGAAGAACGTGAACAGTTTTATGAACCATTTGGTGGTAAAAATTATTATCGCGGACCAATTTTAGATATTCGAGCCAAAAAAACTGGCACGTATTATGTATATGTATGGGACCCCTATAAAATTGGAGGAGATTATGTTGCTGTTCTTGGGAAACTAGAATTCTTTGGCATATTTGACATTATTCGAGCCCTTATCTATACTCCAATGATTAGACTTGGTTGGGAACTACATATTTAAAACTATACCACTTCAATTTTTTTTTAAAGGTTATAGGTTAGAAAATCCAGTTACACTGGCCTTAACGTTCCTGCAAATACTTGCCATGCTAGAGCAGATTTTGCAACAAGACTTAAAATGATATAGACTCTTTCACCATATAAATAATCTTTCCATTTTCCTATTTTTTTGTATTGAAGAACCATATTTATTGCAAAGCTGTTGAAAAAAATTGCAATTGTAATAAATATTACTATTACAAAATCTGGAACACTTTCAGCAGTAATTAATGGAATAAATATTACAATCCAAGGAACTATCCCCGCAATACATCCAATGATAAAGGAAGTCCAATTGGTATTTTTTGTTGTTTGATTATGGATTTCCATCATTAGTCCCATTAAATTCATTACTCCAGTAAGTGCAAATAATGCAATTAAAGTGCCAAAATCATAAATTGTTGTAAGCATAGCAATTATAACAATCATTAAAGAAGCACTAATTGAATATTCATACCATCTGTATGGATTGATATGATTTTTTAAATGTTTAACATATCTTTTGTAAAGAACAGATGCAATTAGAATATGGGCTGCTGCTGATATAAAAAAGAATAATGCTATCAATGGTCCAATTTGTACATTTACTAGGGTTTCAGATACAGGTGTTATTGTATTAGTTGTAATATCATAAGTTGGAAGGGTATAGGTTATTGGTAATGAAAAATTATTACTGAGTTGTAATATTAAAAAAACTTGGACAAGATGTACCCCACCCATAACAGCATTAAATATTTTCAATCTTTTAAAAATTGATTTTTCATTTTTAACCATAATATCAACTTTTTTTAAAATAAATTATAAATGATGCTTTTCTAAATATTTTTGATGATAATCTTCTGCTTTATAAAATATCTTTGCTTTTGTAATTTCTGTTACAATTGGTTTATTATATTTTTTTGATCTATCCTGTTTTTCTTTTGATTCTTCTGCTGATTTCTTCTGTTTTTCATCATGATAAAAAATAACTGATTTATATTGTGTTCCAACATCAGGGCCTTGCCTATTCAGTTGAGTTGGATCATGAATTTTCCAAAATATATCTAGTAATTCTTCATAGGATACAATCGAGGGATCATATTTAATCTGAACGACTTCAATATGTCCGGTTTTATTGGTACATACTTTTTCATAGCTTGGATTTTCAAGTGTACCACCCATATAACCAACAGTTGTATCTATTACACCTTTAATTTTTTGAAAAGCTGCTTCAACTCCCCAAAAGCATCCTGCTCCAAATGTTGCTTTATTCATTTTATCAACCTTAACTTTAAAAATTTCATTTCTTATTAAATTTTTCTGTTATTATAGATGAAAAAATACTTCATTATATACTTAAAAAATTAAAATATTTCAGAAAAATCATTATATTTTGGGATATATTTAAATCCACCTATTCAATACATATATTAGAATATAATTAATGGAGGCAAAAAAATATGAAAAAATTCTTACCATTATTAGTCGTAGGAATACTTGTTATAAGTGGAGTTGGAGCTATTGGTCAATCAGAAAAACAAAATAAAAATGTTATATCTGAAGCAATCGTTTTTTCACAACCAAATATTATTGATATTGAAGAATATGTTTCAATAGAATTAAAAGAATCTACAAGTAATTTAATGGAAGAAGAAAAACCAATGATTCCAGTTATTACAAAGGTTTATACATTTCCCTTAGGAACAATTATTAATGATGTTAAAGTATCGTTTTCTAAACAAATTGAAAAAAGAATTGAAAAACTTGTTATTTCTTCACCTGAAATACATATATATTCGACAGCATATTCTCTAAAAAACGATAAAAAACAAAAAAAAGAAATTGACTATTCAGATATTAATATTTATCCAGAAAACCGATTTAATTATAGAACTGCAGCAGGCTTAAAAGATGGAGAGCGTGCTATATATTTAACATTGTCAATACATCCTGTTCAATATATTCCAGAGGAAAATCTTATTTTATATTCTGAAAGCGCAACAGTTGATATTTCTTATAATCCACCTACAAATCCTGTTACATTTCCAGATATATATGATCTTTTAATAATTACCCATAGACAATTCAAGTCAGCTTTACAGCGTCTAGTTGATTATAAAAATAATTTAGATCCCCCAATTAGAACAATTATGGTTTCTCTTGATGATATCCCTACAGGAGTTGGTTTTGACATTCAAGAGGATATTAAATATTATGTTAAATACGCCATAGAAACATGGGGAATTAAAAATCTCTGTATTGTTGGAGCAGGTGTTGAAGACAGTGAATTATTTCCTTTTAGAAAGGCCTTGATACCAAGCCAACCCTATGAAGATTGGTTCCCAAGTGATTTATATTATGCTGATATTTATAATGATACAATGGGCTTTGCTGATTGGGACTATGATGAGGATGGTGTATTTGCAGAATATTCAATAGATTTATATGATATGGATATACTTCCAGACGTTGGTCTTGGAAGAATTGCATGCAATGATGTTGAGGAATTAAACATTTATATTGATAAAATAATTTTATACAAAGACCATAACAAAATGGTTAATAAAATTTTATCGATCGGAGGAGACACAGTTACTGGAACCGTGACAATGGAGGGCGAATACCAAAATGAAAAAGTTTTAGAAAAACTACCAGGTTACGTATCTACAAGACTATGGGATTCAAATGGAAAATTAACAAAGGCTAATATTAGAAATGGTTTCAGAAGTGCTGTAGATTTTGTTGATTTTGCTGGACATGGGAGTCCATGGAGCTGGGCAACACACCCAGAGGAAGTAGAAGGAAAATGGATTCCGGCTAAAACAATCATTTCACCCTGGACTGGATTTCGTTTTAATGATATTAACATATATAATCTTAATAATGCTAATAAATTCCCTGTTATCGTGTTTACGGCATGTTCTAATAATAAATTCACTGAAACAAAAAATGTTATTGGTTGGAAAATGATATGCAAGCAAGGTGGAGGTGGCATTGCAACATTTGCAGAAGCTGGTATCGGGAGTGGACCTGGTGGTGAACGTTGTGTAGAAGAAGGCGTTGGTTTGATCGAGGTTCTTATATTTGAAAAATTATATAACACAAAGGAACTTGGACAAGCCTGGGGTGAAGCTATTGAATCATACTATATCAAACGTGGCCCTACTTTTCAGATGACGGATTATAAAACCATGATAGAGTTTCAATTAATTGGAGACCCAACAGTAGTAGCAGAAGATGGCATTGATCCTAAAACCAGACATGCAAATAGTCCAATATATGAAGGATATTTAGTAAGACTAATAGAACAATTCCCACTACTTGCAAAATTATTTGAAATAATCATTGCTAAAATAAGTTAAAATCAATTGTCAGTTGTAAACCAATATTTCTTTCTTTTTTATTCTTAGGGTAATTGTAAAAATATGTAAAAAAAATTCAAAGGTAAAAATAATATATTTATTTAGTAAAAAAAACAAAGGATCTGCTGGGATTCAAACTCCTCAACATGAGAGATATTTGGGAATAGATTCTAAATTAGAGATCTGTAGTTTTTTATTTAAAAGACTTTTCAATTAATCTTTTTTAAAATTACATGATTAGCAATATTACTTAATCTTTTTTCCAAAATATAACCGAAACTATTATATTTGTGAAAAAACATTAAGTTATATTATGTTTAAATCAATGTCAGGTTTAGAACAACAGTTGTACTTTCGACTTGGTGAAAAAGACCAACGGGTCTTTGCAATAAAAGATATCAAAAAAATACTTAATATTTCAATTGCACATGCACGCAACATAGCATCAGACATGGTGAAAAAAAACGCTGTAGAACGAGTAAAATCTGGACTATTTGTACGCATACCTGAGTCAGTAATACTTGATAAACAACAATACACTGAAGATGAAATACTAATTGGTGCAAAATCAACTAAGAAAGCATTTCTATCACATTACACAGCCCTAACTATCCATGGACTTGCAGAACGATACACTACTCAAATATATATTACAACAACAAAACATCAACGAAATATAAAATACCATGAAATCAAAATAAACTTCATAAAGATAATCCCAAAAAGATTTTTTGGGTATGAAACTATGACCTATTCAAATGAACAAATACAAATCTCAGATTTAGAACGGACAATTATAGATGTTATCAATAAACCAAAATATGCGGGAGGATGGAATGAAACAATAAACTGTCTTAAGAATCTTGATGAAGTTAACTATAAACAATTAATAGCTTATTTTAAAAAATTTAATAACAGAACAATAACACGAAAAACAGGATACATTTTAGATAAACTAAATAACCTAAATCCATCACAAAAAATAATTGAAGAAATAAAAGAATTATCAGGTTCAAATGACCTTTATTTTGACACTACTAAAAAAGGAATATATGATAAAAAATGGAATATGGTCATACCAGAAACCATAATAGGGGCAGTAAATGCTTACTAAAAAAGAATTTGAAGTAATACAAAAAACAACAGGTCTAAACCCAGAGTTACTTGAAAAATTATATCATCTAACAAGAATATTATACGAAATACAAAAACAACCTCTTTTAAAAGAAAATTTAACACTTAAAGGGGGGACAGCATTAAACTTTATATATTTTAAAATGCCACGACTATCAATAGATCTAGATTTCGACTACACCGGGAAAATATCAAAAGAAGAAATGAAAAAAGAAAGACCACAAATAGAAAAAGAAATAAAAAATATTGCTTCAAAACTTGAATGCAAAATTAAAGACAGAGGCTTATCATATATAATATCAGGGCAAAGCTTACAATATAATACTACTAGAAACACAAAAGATCATATCAAAGTTGAAATCAACTACCTAGATAGAATACCTCTTGGAAACAGAGATATTAAAAAATTTCAATCAATATTTCCAGATATCTCATCGTTTTTATTAGCAACTTATTCAATTGAAGAATTAACTGCTCAAAAATCAATGGCTTGCCTAGTCAGAGCTGAATCGAGAGATATATATGATCTTTATATGTTATCAAAGCAAAAAATGTCAATAAAACAAACACAAGCATTTGCAACCATCTATTTCTGCATGTCAGCAAACAACAATGAACCAGATATATCTAAAATAAAAGATTTTGATCTCAAAAAAATTCAACAAGAGTTACAACAATTCATAAGAAACAGTAAAAAATTAAATCCAAAATTAATAAGAGAAAATACAACTATATTTTTAGAAAGGATTCTAAAATTTAACGAAAAACAAAAAAAATTTATTGACACCTTTTTCAAAGAAAATGAAATTCTTCCAAAACTGGTCGATATTGATAATATAAAGTTAAAACAACACCCTGCTCTTTTACACAAATTAAAAAAAGATAAATAAAGCGGTTAAAAAAACAATAGAACAAAGAACTAGGCTCAGTTGGTGGAATACTTTCTTATACATAACAACGGATCTGCCGGGATTTGAACCCGGGTAAGAGGCTCCGGAAGCCTCTGTGATATCCATGCTACACTACAGATCCTCAAATGCAAATAATAAAACACCTTGGTTTTAGTCTTCTTAATCAATATCAGGTTATAAACATTGACTGCATTTTTAATAAAGAAAAAATAAAATTATAAAGTAGTAAGTTATTCATTATTGCATGGACTTGGAGGGGATAATAGAGAAGATACCATCAACAGAAAAAATATTGGGAGTTATTTGGATTACTAGTTGGATATGTGCAATATGGGCATATCATCTTCAATTTTTTTTAACAGGATTATTCTGTTTGTTTTTAATTTTTATTATAGTAGGACGTTTTGAAAAAAAAGAAGAAAAGCAAATTCCAAAACCACCAGCGCTTTTTGCCATGGATAAAAGTACCAAAACATTAACTGTTCAAAAAATATATGAAGACGATTTAAAATGGGAGCAGCATGAAATTTGTTCAGGTTCTGCAAATCTTCCAAACGGACCAATTAAAGAAGGGGATAAGATCACAAATTGCAAAGGAAATATAGCTATTCGTCATATTCCATCAAATATTCTTGTAGGTGGATTTAATTTCGAAAATTAAAAAAAAATATACATGAGTAAAGATTTGCAAAAATAGATATTAAAAAATGATACCCTTATCGGAGGAATATTTTTAGTTTTAGGACTGATAATAGTAATAATTACATTATCTGGATTTCTTACTGGTGAACTTTATTTTTGGGAAGAATCAATTTTATATTTTATTATCGGATTTATTCCTATTATCATTGGCATTTATTACATTTATAAAGGGAGTAAGAAAAAGAAATAAAATATTGACCACATATTTTAAAAAATTACACTTTTTTATAAATTATATAAGAAATATTCATTTTATAACTTTTGTTGTATTATTCTGTAATATTTTATTACAAAGAATATTTATTAGGTTCAAAAAATTTTGTTGATGTTTTTATTGTGAGGTAGTAAATATTTTGGGAGGATGGAATAATTGAGAAAAAAAACAATAGTTGCGATGCTATTAATAATCATCTCTTTAGTCAACCCTTTAGTAAACGCATTAAATATAAAAATTAGCAAGAATTTATCGGCAGAAAATATTGAAATTGATTCTTTTTTTATACAATTAACAAAAGATCAATTTACAAAAATTAATAATTATTTAGATAATATTATTGATTTAAATCTAAAAAATGAAGCTAGAAATATTCTAAACCAAATTATTACATCGGATAGCAAATTAGATTTAAAAGCCTTTCACAATTTATCAAAACATTATTTTGATGTTCTATCAAACATAATTTTAACAGAAGAAAACGTAACAAATATTTGTAAAATATGTAAACCACCTGAAACCAATACTTCTTTTTTACCAGTAGGTAAATCGGTAGGTACAAGTACCATTTTTGAACCTCCCTATTCAGATTGTTATTCTTGGGGAAAAGGAGTCAACTGGATAGATGAATATTCACATGGCTGTAATAAATATTCTGGTGCAATTGGTGCATATACAAAAGCATTTATCGGTGGTGCCACAGCTGAAGCAATGCAAAAACTACACTTTTATGTTGGTAGAACAAAAACCGTATACATCAATGCAAAAATTATTCGAACAGGAGGTAAATCTACCTTTGGTTTATCAGCCTTTGCAGGAACAGAAAAGACTTGGTCCTGGGATGATTTCAAGAATAATTATCACAGAGCAGATGTTGATCCATGGTGGAGCTGGGAAGATATAATCCTAAAAATTATTGATCTTGTAACATTTATTATTGGTTTTGCTCCTAAGAGCATTTTAGAAGCAATTATTCTTTTAAATAATGTTTTTGATTTTATTGAGCTTTTTAATCATATGAATAATTTGCTTGAAAATGAGAATGCAGAAATTCTTAATATTTCATTTAGTTTTTCAGCTAGTTCTGGTTATCATACAATTTGGGTTGGTTTAAGGGCAACAACTTCTGCATTCCTTGCTGGTTTTGCATCTGCTGTAACCATGGGTCAGGTAACAAATATTACTATTGATGGTATAGCAGCACCTAATTCGCCCATTTTATCAGGTCCCTCGACTGCTACAATCAATGATAATTTAGATTTTTGTGCCCATTGTTATGATCCAAATTCCGATAAAATTAGATATTTTTTTGATTGGGGTGATGGAACTAATTCAGGTTGGACAGATTATCTTCCAAGTGGATCAAATGTTTATAAATCCCATATTTATGAAAAGAAAGGAACTTATGAACTTAAGGTAATTGTTGAAGATATTGACAGAATGAAATCATGTTGTGTAAAGGAGATATACATCACTAAACCTAGATTTCTATCAAATAATAAAATATTTAATCAAGCTTTGATTCAAAAATTGATTTTGGCTTTAAAGTCTAGATTCTGACTCTAAATTCTTATGTTATAAGGAGAGTAGAAATCTTTCCAAAATTGGAAATTGTTTAAAAAAATTCAAAATTAAATTATTGATTGCTACTCTGCTTCTTGGCATAGTTACAGTTAGTCATATATAGTTGTTACATTTTGGGTTGGTGCAAAGTGATATCCTTAAAATATTATATTTTTGTAAGAGTAGATTCGTAAATATTATTTCTGAATAAACCATTATGGTAAGTGTATTTAATTTGGAGTAAAAATTAATGGGACTATTAAAGAGTTGGAAAGAAAAAAGAAAACTTAAACGCTACATGAAAAAAACACCTGAAGAGGAATACGAAATATATAAAAGACGACTTCTCAGAGGTGAATCAGAAGAATCTGCTCGTGCAGGTCTTAAACAATTAAAAAAAATAAAAAAGTAATTTTTCAGTAATTATATGATAATAATATTTTCAATGTTTAAATTTAAAACCTTGTATTATTATTTTTTCCTTTATTTTTAATACCATTTATAATAATTACAGAAAATATTATAAGGAAGCATTAATATAATATTTTAATAGAATTTTTCGGTAATGTGGATGGGAAGACTTCAAATTGGTTTAAGTTGGTTACAGATGGGGGAAAAAAAGAAAAAAGTATTGTTCGGAAGTATAAGTATTACATCTGCAGTTATTTTAGTTGTTTCAGTAGTGAGTCTATCTTTATTTGTTGATTCTGAAGCCCCTAATAGAAATCAAAAAGAAATAAATCCCTGGGACATTATTGTTCCTGATGATTTTGATGCTATTCAAGAGGCAGTCGACCATGCAGCACCTGGTGACCGTATCTTAGTTAAACAGGGAACTTATATATCCACACGCAGGTTTTTTTCATATCCTTTAACTATTGATAAAGCTGATTTAACTATTTGTGGAGAAAATAAAAGTTCAACAATTATTTCTGGACGCAGTATTAAATGTCCTGTTTATATTAAAGCTGATAGGGTAAATTTCACTGGTTTTACAATTAAAGAAAATGGCGTAAATGGTAGCTTATTGCAAGTTTCTTCAGATAAATGTATTATTTCAAACAATATTTTTATCTCAAATGATTTTTTTGATGGAACAGAATACGGAATTGTCTTTTATAACTCTCATGAAAATACTGTTTTTAATAACATTATAACAGATGCAGATAGAGGCCTTGAAATAAGAGGTGCAAATGATAATTATATTTTTAATAATACGTTTGAAGGAAATGATATTGGAGTAGATATTGGTGGTATTTATTCAATTAATTTTTTACGGAGATTATTTGATAGATCTTATTCTACGCCCAGTATCAACAATATTATTAAAAATAATACTTTTACTAACAATAAACAAGGAATTGCAATTGGTTCTTCTATGAATAACCAGATTTTGAATAATTATCTTGATTCAAAGGGAAGATATGGCCTTATTTTGTCAAGATGCTCAAATTGTATTATCAATAATAATAAATTTATCAACGATGGTCTTGAAATTTGGGGTAAGGATATTGATCATTATATACATGAAATAATAGGTAATACTATTAATGGAAAACCTCTTTATTATTATAAAAATAAAAACAGTTTTAAGGTTCCTACTGACGCAGGTCAAATAATACTTGTTAATTGTAATGATGTAACAATTGAAAAAACAAAAATATCTAGAACAACTACTGCCGTTTTAATTGTTTATTCAAGGAATGTTAGAGTTAGAGAAAACGAGTTTTCTTCAAATTTTAGAGGAATATATCTTTATTATTCAACTCTTTGCTCGATTTATTATAATAATTTTATCAATAATTCCAATCATGCCTATTTTATATCTTATGGTATTTTAAATTCACGTAAGAATATCTGGAGCAGAAATTACTGGGATAATTGGCTTGGAACTATTAGTTTTATTTTTTCGTTTACAAATAAACGAATAAAAGGTAGAATATATTTAAGATGGCCCTTTAATATAATTGACCCACTTTCTATTGGACTTAGGACAACAAATGTTGATAGACGTCCGTTAAGAAAACCTCTTATCTTATAATCTTTTAAAATAATTATTTAATTCTCATCCAGATTTCGCAACCCTCTAATGGAATTAGCAATCTGGTACTAGTAAATTTAAATGTTCCTGCAACAACATTTCCGCTTTTTTGTGGATACTCTATCATTGATCGTATGCCTTCATTTTTTATGTTTCCAAAGCCACTAGATATCTCGCCAATCTCATCTTTTACAATCGGGAACCATTCAACGCCATTGTAGCACCAAATTTCACCACCTAATGTTTCAGGTTCCAATAAATTAACAAGTCTACAATTTACTGTACCAACCCATAAAATATTGTCAGATGTTACAATCATAGACCATGCATATTTATTCAAACGATTTCCAAAACCATTGTATTTTACATCTGTTGGTTTAACTCCGGGTACGTCATCTCCGATTACAGGTGTCCACTTAACACCATCAAATTTCCAGATTTCAAAGCCTTTGTCGTGTAATAAATTTGTAGCTGTTCCAACATAGAGTTCATTATTGTAAACAACCATTGTCCTAATTCCATAGTTTTCTGGTTCGCCAAACCCATCTCCATTTGGAAGTTGCATCTTTTCCCATTTTTTGCCTTCAATTGTACGCCATAACTGACATCCCATACCTTTAGAGCTTCCTAATCTATAGCAAGAATTAAAGGTTCCCACATAAAGTTGGTCTTGAAATACTTCCATACTCCAAACATAGGTATTTGTAACTCCTTCATCAATATCATCATTTGTCATAAAAGATTTGAATCCATCGTCAACAACCTGTTCCCAACGTAATCCATCCTCTGATCTCCAAATTTCAACTCCACCATTTAAAGAAAAATCAAAATTTATTGTTCCTGCATAGAGGTATCCATTGAATTCTTTAAATTGAAAAATTCCAATATTATCTGAATTTCCAAATCCACCGTCTACAAAAGAAGCATTATTTCCTACTATCTGCTCCCATCTTTCTCCATCATATCGCCAAATTTCACCACCTAATCGGTTAGGATCTTGAGTGTCTCCTATGGGAGTGGTACATGTTCCAACATACAATTTGCCTTTATACTCATAAATTGTTGCAGCAAGACTATTAAAATTTGAGTTAAATCCTGATTTCATTTTTGAATCTGAACTATCCCCAACTATTTGGGTTAAGGTGTCTTGCATGTAGTTATATTTCCAAATCTCACAACCTTCACTTGCACCCATTGCTAAATGTACAAAACTTCTCATGTTCTGATTTGGAAGTAAATGTTTAAGAAAATATATTATTTTAAAAAGAAGATTTCGATTTAAGAATCGTGGAAGTAGATTTGGTATAAATTTAGATAAATCTTTGAATAATTCAGGAAAAAGCTTTGGGAATTTTACATTCTGTGTTCCAATATATAGTTCATCCTTGTAAACTGCCATCCCTCTTGTACCAATATTTGTATCTTTATTAAAACCATTATTTGTTATTATTTTCCAAATACTGTTATAAGATTCTGTATTTTCAATTACTGATTTGTTATTTTTTTGTAAATTTGTCTGTAGGAAATCTGCTTGAACATTGAGTGTTGGTATTATAATTAATAGTGTAACTATAATTGGTAAAAGTATATTTGATTTCGTTTTGTTTGAAAATGAAATAAATGTTTTCATAATTTTTTAACCCTTATTCATTAAAAATAATTAAAAACAAGTATTTTACTTTTTCTAATATATTTAGAAAAATTTATATTTTATCATAATAAATAGCTATACTAGTTTTATACAATAACTGGATATCCAAGGGCTATCCAAGTATCAATTCCACCTTGCAAAAATAATATTTTTCCATATACTTTATTAACTAGTCTTTCACAAAAATCGATACTTTTGGTTCCATCGATATCATAAACTAGTAAATCATCTGTTGTATTGTAAAAAGACTCTGGATGGGTATCCCAAATTGCACCAAGAAGATGGTTTTTATCGTAATTACATTTACATCCTCTAATATCAATTATTGTAAGGTCTTTTGTAGTTGTATTGATAAATTCATAGGCATCTTTTGATGAAATCATATTAAAACTTGTAGTTAAAACTAAATTGTTTGAACCTGTTTGATCAGATAAAACATTATAATATACAAAGAAACTAGCAGCTATTAAAATTATAACAATTAAGATAATTAAAAAAATTTTTTCAAGAGGTTTTCCCTTTTTTTCATCTGGTATTGGGTTTTCATCCATATTTTTAATAATAGAAATTCATATTATTAATATTATTTGTAAGCACAAATCAGGCAAAAATTGCTTTATATTACATTTTTTACCTGTAAAAAAAATAATAATTTAATAGAAATATTAAAAAATTATATATTAAAAAAATTTTTATAATATTTATTTATTTGCTAAAAATCCAGGTTTGAAATTTGTAAATTTCATCACAAACAAAAGGGGAACAATTATGAATAAGAAACTGTTTATTTTATTTTCAATAACAGTGCTTTTAAATGGATCATTTGTTAGTGCATTACAGATTACTAATTTTGAAAAAACTGAGCAATTAAATTCGTTTACACTTGATGATTTTGATCCATTGGTTGATATTTTTATAACAATAGATATACTTGCTATAAGAGCCCTTGATAAAATTGAACTTTTTTCTGATCCTGATTTCTTTGTTAAGATATATATAAACCAAGAAGAATTCATCAGTCCAGTTTGGCACAATACAGCTTATTTGTATAACTGTTGGAGCATTACAAAAAACGTAACTGATAATATCGAAATAGTTGAAATTTCAATTGAACTTTGGGATTGGAATAAATATATACCTAAAAAATGTGACATAAGTGGAGATGCTAATTGGTTGGGAAAAGGTTACACAGTTGACCTTTTATATAATTTAAAAACAGGACTTTGGTATGGCGATGACTACAATGTTGGAGATCCAAGTGGTTATGGAAGATTATGTGGGTGTGATGATGGTAGCATTTACAAAGATGAAAACGACTGTGAATTATATTTTGACATATATCAAAATGATTATGATAATGACGGCCTGCCGTACTGGATTGAAACAAATGTTTATAAAACAGATCCAGAAACAAGTAATCTTGGTGAAGATAAAGACAGTGACGGTGTACCCATTGAATGGGAGCATAAATGGGGATTTAATCCTTTAATCTGGGAAGATCACAATAATTATGATTCAGATGGTGATAGTTTAAATAATACTGAAGAGTATCTAGCATCAAGTTATGGAACTGATCCTTATAGAAAAGATCTTTTTTTAGAAATGGATTTCATGGAGGATAACTCCACAGGTCAGAAGATAGCTGTTCCTGATTCAACTTTTGAACTTATGAAAAAACCATTTCACCGACGTAATATTGTATTTCATATTGAATTTAAGGGAGATTATGGCGGCGAACTTCTTCCCTTTGATAATTACACTGAGACTAAAGAGTTATTTAAAATATATAATGATTATTTTATTCATAATAAAGCAAACAATTGGAGACGTGGTGTTTTTCATTATGGAATAGTTGTATACAGATGCTCACCAAGTATGGCTTTTAGTGGGGATGTATACCCCTATCTTGGGTATTTCCCAGGAACAAATAGTTTTGTTATTTCTTATAATATGGTCCTATATTATTTAGATAAATTTTATGGTTTAAAAAGCCTAGATTATTTATATGCTGCAAATTTTGTTCATGAAATGGGGCATAACTTTGGTTTGAGATGGGGAAAGCCGTTTGGTGTTGACCTTAACAGGGGCAGGTATCCATGGCAGTTTAATTTTTGGTTTTTTGGTAGATATAGAAGCATTATGAACTATAGATATGTATTCAATATTTTTGATTATTCAGATGGCTCTCATGGTTTTAATGATCACGACGACTGGGAAAAACTTGATTTTTCCTTTTTTGAAATCCCAAATAAACTAATATTTAAAGAGCTATAAATAATTAATATTAATCTTTTTTACTAAGTTTTATTGTATATATAGCCCTCCATTTACATTGATTGTTTCACCTGTAATATAACTAGACAAGTTTGAAGCCAAAAATAAACATGTATTTGCCACATCTTCAGGAGTTCCTAGGCGTTTTAAGGGTATTTCTTTTATTCTTTCATTTCTCATTTCTTCTGTGTAATTTGCCAGTAAATCTGTGTCAATTGTACCTGGGGCAACAGCATTTACATTGATTTTTTTATCAGCAAGTTCAAGTGCAAGGCTTTTCATAAGACCAAGTATTCCTGCTTTAGAACTTGCATAATCTGCTCCATGGGTTGAGCCTTTTAAAGCCAGTTGTGAAGAAATAAAAATTATTTTACTTCCCTCTTTCATGTAGGGAAGTGCTTGCTTACATAGATTAAAACACCCTGTTAGATTTATTGAAAGAACTTCATTCCATTTTTCATAAGAGATATTCTGAAAATATGATCTATTGTAGATACCTGCATTATTTACTAAAATGTCAATTTTTCCGGTTTTTTGAGTAAAAGATTTAACAATTCTTTTCACTTCTTCTGGTTTTGATATATCGCCTTTTAAAAGAACTCCATTCCCACCTTTTCTTTTGATATATTCTAGTGTTTCCTTTGCCTCTGTTTCTTTTGACACATAGTTTATTCCAACAAGACAACCATTTTCTGCAAATTTTATTGCAATACCTTTACCTATTCCTCGTGATGCACCTGTAATAAGTGCATATTTATTTTTTAACATAGTAAAAATAGATATTTAGATAAAAGTAAAAAATTTATTGATAAAAAGAAAAAAAGAAAAAGATTTGGGTATTTTTATTGACAAATCATTTTATAGAGAATTGAAAACCGGCAGAAAAATTCTTTGAAAAGTTGTAACAGGCTATTCATCGCTATTTTGTTTCTTGGCATTTGAACTTCAAATGTTCCCCAATCACTTTCTACACCATATATATCTTTTGCCTTAACTTCAATAGTAAAATCTCCTTCATCATTCCATATATGGCCTTCATAACAGGGAGCTCCTGAAGGTTTAGGTGATGTCCAATCTGTTGTCTCTCCATCACCCCATTTTATAAAGTATGAGATATCGTTTCCATCGGGATCTGTTGAGGTAAATGTATATGTGTAAAATTTACCTACATCTCCTTTATTTGAACCTTCTATCTCTGGAATACTTGGTGCATTATTTTCAACAATTGTAATTGGATATATATCAGACCAATCGCTTTCATAATCGTGTTCATCTTTGGCTTTTGCTTTCATATCAAAATCACTAACTGAAGTCCAGGTATGGCTAATAATAGCCTCTTCACCGCTCTCATAGGGGCCTGCCCAAACTTCAAAATTTCCATCTCCCCAGTCTATGTAATAGTAAACATTATGTTCATCAGGGTCAGTTGTTTCAAAGGAAAAATCATATTCAACATTTACTGCACCTTCTGTAGGTCCATATATTACAGGTATATCTGGTGGATCATTAAATAAGGCATCTAATCCCCCTGAATAACAGGAAAGTTTTCCATCTCTACCACCTGCTACCATCTCCATGGAATCATCATCAGTAACATCTGGAATTGCTGCAATTGAATCTACTGGTTGTCCATGGTTTAATTTATGAACTTCGGTTCCATCAACTCCATCAAGGAAATAACAATAGTTAGAGCTATATAGCGTTCCAACAAAGACATCATCTAATCCATCTCCACTAATATCTGTTGTTCTTGCTACATTCCATGGTTGATCTGCTACAGAATAAGTCCAAATAAATTCACCAGTTTTTCCGCTCATGAGTTGAGTTACCTTTACACTACTATGGCCAATAACTATATCAGGATGGCCATCGTCATTTACATCATTTAATTTTGCAAATCTGGTAATTATCGAGCTTCCTGGTGAATTAGAATATTCCTGATTTCCATCTGTTGCATCAAGTCCATAGACATTGCCTCCTGCTAAAAAGTCACCTACTATTACATCTTTTATTCCATCGTCAGTAATATCACCAATTTGTTCTAGTGCCCAAACTGATGAGCCAGATACAGTAAACGACCACTCTTGGCTACCTGTTTCACCATCAAGACCATAGGCATAACCTTGGGTTTCAGCATTATTTGAAGCACCGGCAAGCACATCTGGTTGACCATCACCTGTGAAGTCCTCAACTCCAATAACTGAAAATCCAGGTCCGCCTAAAGGGTACTCCCAAATTGAACTGCCGTCTTCACCATCTAAACAATATATTCTCTTGGGACCTGTATCTGAACCGTCATCTCCAGTTGCTGCCAAAACATCAGCATGTCCATCATCGTTATAATCATAAGTACTATTGACTTGATAAACCCATCCTCCATCGCCATATTCATGTGTGTCATGTGTCCAAATTCCATCTCCATCTTTACCAGATATACATCGAATTAAACGAGCACCTCCTGTAGCACCAACCACAACATCTTCATAACCATCATTATCAACGTCCTCAATGATATCTAGTCCATGTTGAGAATAGATATCACCTGCGTATATTTGGTGCTCCCATAAAATAATACCTTGCCCAACTGCTGCTCCATCAAAACACCGTACATAATCATCTTCAGAACACACTATAACATCATCAATATCATCACCATTTATATCCTGAATTGATTTTATTGCTTTCGGGCTGGGATCATATATGGTAAGTATATATTGCCATATTAATTCACCAATTTCCCAGTCTTCTTTTTCTGATTTTTTTAATTCATTATCAAATAATGTTCGGGCTTTTTCTTGGGCATCAGGATAATATAAGTCAAGATAAATCTGTGCAGATATGTCGTCAACAGAATAAAAATTTTCATTATTTTGCAAATTATTAATTTTAGTTTTTACATCAACTGAAGTTGTATTTCCACTAGCTCCAAAACTACTTAGAAACAAAATTCCTACGATTATACATGCTATTTTTTTCATTTATAGCCTCCTCCGAGTAGAATATATGATGTATTATTATAATTTAAAATTTTCTAACATAAATTATAATTTTTTCAAAAATATTAATTATAAAAATTTATAACATACAATTTTTTAGAAATTTCCTGTTAAATTTTTAATTTATTAATAAGAAAGTTAAAGAATATATAATAAGATTAAGAAATGAATAAATTAACTAAATGCTGCTTGCAATAACCTTAAAATTGCATATAAATAGTGGTAATTTTTTAAAATGTTCATGTGTCTTAAATAAATTGTTTTTCCACGGGGATTTTTTGAAGGTAGAATTAATGGATAAAGATCTTGGTTTTCTTCTCCTGGTATATCGTAGGGGGTATTCCAAATGCCTTTTAGCCAAATTTTTCTAGCATCTGGATATTTAGCCTTATAATCACCCCAGTAGTTTCCCTTCTTTTTATCATACCAAGAGTTTGTTTTTTCATTTTCATCCCAAGCATTAATACCATTATCAACTAGATTGTTATAATGTATTTGATTATCGTTACTGGGCAGATTAAAGCGTATTCCATAACCATTATAGTAAATATTGTTTCTAAAAAATATGTTCCCGTCAGATAGATAAATATAGCAACCATAGGTATTTCGTTGGATTTTGTTGTTTTTAAGATTATTTCCAAAAGCAAGCTGTAGGTCTAATCCATAGCTGTTTTTTTCTATTGTATTTTTTTCAATTGTATTTTCACTACTGGATTCCAAATAAATACCTGCAAATTTGTTGTTTTTTATTGTGTTATCTGAAATAGTATTATGATATGAATATGCAATTTCCAGACCAATTGTTCCGTCAGATAAATCAAGATTTGATACAGTGCAAGAATTACAGTTTACTAGTATTACCTCACCTGCATCGCTGGGAACTGTAACACCGCTTTTGCTAGAATAATAGTAAAGTGTTTTACCATTTACCTTGTTACTTGTGTCAACATCATTAAAATATTGGGATAAATAAGCCCCATAAATTAAAAATCCACAATTGTCCATTTTGTTTTCTTTTAATTTATTGTCTCTTGAATACAAAAGATAAATGCCATTAAAACCACAGTCGGTAATTTTATTTCTATTAATTTCGTTACTATCTGAACCATAGAGATAAATACCATGATAGCTTTTGTATATTTCATTATCTAAAATATTATTTTTTGTACATGAATCCAGTGAAAACGCAGATCCTCCAGTGAAGTTTAAAGTGTTATTTAAAAGATTATTAAAATCAGATAAATCCACATCTATTCCATAACTATTATTATGAATAATGTTTTCTTCAATAGTATTATAATTGTTATCCTTGCAATCTAGATCAACTGCAACAACTTTATTTTCGTAAATTTCATTTTCTGAAATAAGATTGTTACTTGAAAATGCCAGTTCAATTCCAATTGTTCCAAAAGATAAATTAAGATTTGAAATAGTAAAGTTGGTGCAATTAACTAAAATTACTTGACCTGCATCACTTGGAACAATTATACCATCTTCATTTAAGTAATAATAAATGGTTTTTTGATTTATCTTGTTTGTAATATCAACATCATTGACATAATCTGGTAGGTGGTATCCATCTACTGAGATACCACAATTAGTCATTTCATTATTTCGTAAAATATTACCTCCGGATTTGTCAAATGAAATCCCTCTTAAAGAATTACTGATACCATTTCCACTGATAAAGCTCCTTTCTGATTCCTCTATCCAAATACTACTTATTCTAATATCTATGAAGGTATTGTTAGAAATAATATTTCTATTTGATTCAACGTTTAGATAAATCCCACTAAAAAAGCTATCCTCAAAATAACAATTTTTAATAACATTATCTTTTGATTCAATAAAAAATATTCCATGTCCATCGTTATTTTGAAAATTACAATTTTGAATTGTGCAATTTGATGAACCTGCGCATACAATTCCTTGAAAATTTCCTTCAAGGTCAAAACCATTAACAATAATATTACTACAAGAAATTAGTCCAATAAAGGATGCATCTGCAGGAACTTGCGTATTGTGATTATTAATCCAATAATAAATTGGCTTACCATTGATTTTATTTGTTGTGTCAATATCGCAGTAAAAGTCAGTTATTTCTGTTGATCCTATTCCAAAATTTTTATAGTTATTATTTATAATGTTACCCTGAAGTATTGTATTAGGAGCATATGCCAACCCAATACCTCCGTAACCTTCTTCACAGGTGCAATTTGCAACCAGATTTCCTGATGAACGTTGAATGTGTATTCCACTATAGGTGTTTCCATAACATGAACAATTAGTAATTTTATTGTTGTGAGAGTTATCAAATAGCAAAATATCTTCAGCGTTTTCATAACATAGGCATTCAAATATATCATTTTTATTTGAATCAATCAGATATATCGATATCAGATTTTGAAATAGTTCACAGTTAGATATCTGGCAATTTGATGCACCATTCAAAAATATTCCAATCCAGGAATTTTCAAAAATAATACAATCTGTAATAGTTACAAAATTTCCGGTAATCAATATTGCTGCTTGATAGTAATAACCAAAATTATTGACTATGCTAAATCCACTTACAAATACGTTATCTGCGGTAATATTAACTGTATCTAAAAAAATATCAAGATCTGAGCCATCAATTATTGTTGTTTTACTATTTTCACCTATTAAATTTATTGATTTATCTATTGTAATATTTTCATAATAGGGGGAACTATCATCATAAACAAAAATTGTATCTTTGCTGCTAGATGCATTTATTGCATCTTGAATACTAGTATAATTATTTGGACCAATACCACCTACATAAAGAGTTTTGCCATACTTTATAGAAAGCTTATTTTCGGTTTTTTCATAGATATTTTTTCTATCTGAATGCTTGGTTTTACTTAATTTAAAAATTTGAAGGTTTTTTGAATTATCAATATCTGAATTAAAATTTTTATTGTAATTTTTATACTGTTGAAAGTCTGTTGGATTATAATTGTTCATGTGATTATTTTTATCAGTTGTAAAAGGTAAAGAATCAGATTCATAAGATACGTAAATACTTCCTATTTCATCAGATATACCATATAATTGATCTTTTGGATTAAAAAAGTGATTATTATCTTGTTTATTTAATAAGTAAGAATTTTTCAGATCTAGCTTTTCATTTTCTTTATTAATAATATTTAGATTTTCTGTATTTCCAACAACAGTTGAAGTAATACTAGCACCTGTTAACAATGCAATTATGATTAGAATAGCACATTTATTACTGAAACTATTGTTCAATAGTTATAGCCTCCATGAAACATAAATATTATTTTACAACTTAATATATAATATAAATATAAACTAATATAATAGTTTATCTTTTATATTAATTTGTAAAAGTAGAATGATGAGATTTTTTAATATTTTATATTTTTAAATTTTTTAAATCTTGTAATAACATAAAGCCTATTGCTGAGGCAATTGTAGTAACAAGAGCAAGTATTATCCAATGAGGGTTGGGACCTATTGGTGAGAACCATTCAAATGAAATTAAAACACCCATGTAGGCAACTGATGCTCTTGCTCCTCCAAGAAAGCAAAGATACGTTGCCAAAAGATTCATTGCAAAAATAGGAATAAATGTTCCTCCTACAAATTCAAGAGCAACTCCAGGATTTTGAAAACTTAGAACCGAAAATTCATGTAGCGAAATAGATAAAAACATGTATAGAAAGGCGGTTCCGACAATTATTATTGCTATATTTTTCCTTAATTGTTTTTTTGCTTTTTTTATAAAATATGCCCTACTTAATTCTGTTCCAATTAAAAATGAACCTATGAAAAAAGCATTTAATATAATTACAATTGGAACAAACGAGTAAGGGCTTTTTCCAAATCCAAAAATTAGTCCTATAATTATTAGTAATGATACCTGAAAACCTCCCAATATTAGTCCTGCTTGTGTTACTGAGTATCCTTTCTTTATGTCCCTTATTTTTTTGAATTTAAGGACAATTAATCCTTCTTTACTGGCAATTATTAATGTTATAATTGCAAGTATCAGAAAAAGTATAGGTCGAAGTATATATATTTCAAACATACTTTGGTTTGTCAAGATTATATTAATAATTATGTATATCACTGAGATTAACAGTAGTATTAAATACCACATATCCATCCCCCAATTTTAAATATTAATATTTAGATATAATGTTACAAATTAAAACATTTTTATAATGGTTTTGCAAGTTTTAAATTCGAAATTGTTAATTTTTAATAAAAAATTTCAAAAAAAACAAAAAGCTAATACAATATTTTTTGACATAGCTTAATGCGTCTTTAATTGTAAGATTACAGGGATAAATGTATATTTTAACTCTTTGAGTAATCTTACATTTTGACGTTTTCCCCGGAAATCCTTTTATATTGTTACTTGACAACATTAAACGTGTTTATTAGTATCAATTAGGGATGGTTTAATAAAAACTATAANNTTTTCATTGCTCTTCTAGATACCTATATTGTTCTGGGAGATTCTCCTGGAGATACGGTTGTATTTGTAAATCCCTCAAATCAAATTGTTTCCCCCCAAGATAATTTTAATATTAGTATAAATTGTAATCCTGATCAACCCATAAAATCTTTTGAATTTAAATTGTCTTTTAATGCAACATTAATTGAGGCAAATTCTGTTATAGAAGGAGATATTTTTAGTGGTTATTCAACATATTTTAATCCTGGAATTATTAATAACTCGGCTGGAACAATAGTTGATGTTTATGGTTTAATTTTAGGTGCAGGTAATGTTTCAAGTCCAGGTTCTTTTGTAAATATAAGTTTTACTGCAAAAGATATTTCAGGAGTTTCTTTTCTAAATTTATATGATGTTGGTGTTACAAACGAAACTGAATAT